>Ga0316204_10000513_pt1 | contig 141438 bp, 122 predicted proteins | sample 6monrhotite_MG_2_FD_205661 | JGI IMG/M metagenome (GOLD analysis project Ga0316204, IMG submission 205661) | Microbial mat bacterial communities from mineral coupon in-situ incubated in ocean water Damariscotta River, Maine, United States -... | ecosystem: Environmental > Aquatic > Marine >... | reverse complement strand
CAAGACGTCGTCGACACCGACTCCTCCCCGGATTGACCTCGAGCCCTTGGCCCTTGCAGCGTGGCGACGCCTGGCCGCCGCGCTGTCCACGTGCTCATCCAGCGGGACCGCTTCGTGATCACTGGGCGTGACTGGCAACACACGTCGACAGGAACGACCAGACGCGCGAGCCTCTGCCTGGTGAGCCCTCTTTTTTCGACCTTATCAAGATCTGCGTGACGTTCAGCTTGACCGGGGTGCTCGGGTCACTGGTGACCAGGGCCGTGCAAGACAGACAATGGTCCAGACGACGCGCGGAGAGGCTTGCAAGTATGGTTTCCGTGTTTGAAGACCTGAGTGGTTTGCCGCGTCGGCTCTCCTGGATGAGCCTGCTCGCCCGGGTCTTCCGTATCGACGTCTCGGTTTGCCAGCGGTGCCAGGGCCCGATGCGGGTGGTCCGTGCGGTGACCTGCCCCGATGAAACAGCCGAAGCGCTGCATGCCGCTCGGCCGCCACCGCGACCGCGACCCTCACCTCGCGGACAGCTGATGTTGTTTGTGGCCTGAGCTCTGGCCCCCATCACGCCCTCGCGCACCGCGAGCGCGTCGGCATCCGTACGTGCTTTGGCACGCTACGGAGCCCCTCGAGCGTCCCTCAGACGCCCATCCGGCCGTCGGCGCGCCCGGTTCAGTCCTCAGCGCGGCTCCGGTGGGCACCGCCCGCGTGCCTGTCTCTCGTCTCCGGCCATCTGCGCCGATGCCGCTGCCGGCTTTTCCCAGCTAGTTTCACCTAAGCGCCCAACATGCAAACGCCCGAAGGCAGAACTAGGAGCTGCTGATGAATCGAAGTGATGTCGCTGTTGTGCTCGTGTTCTCCGGTGTGCTGGGCTGCCCCACCGAGAAGGTTTCTTCGTCGGCGGGGATGTCGTCATCTTCAACCGTGGTCGGATCTTCCGGCGGAGACACGCTACTACCGACCTCCTCCCCGGATGAGACCTCTGCATCCTCGAGCACATCCGACGGCTTCCTCGACCCGGTACCGTGCGGTGAAGCGGAGGGGCTTGTATGCGGCGATCCTGAGGCCCGGCTTGGATCCGTCCTCGACCTCCGAGCCGTTGCAGGCTGTGAGGTCTGGCAGGGCGGCGTGTTCCTGGGAGGCGAGGTGACGAGGGAGGACTGTGCAGTGGAACCCCTCGCTCGTTTCTTTGGACGGACTCGAAGGGTTGAAGCAGTTGACGAACCCGCGCCCGAGCCCAAGCAGCTCGCGCTGTTTGTCCCTCGCGGACACGTCGAGCTCCCGGCCACCACAACGTTGCTCGAGGCTCAGCTGCGAGATGCTGCTCCGTCTCGGCTGTCGTGGATGAGGCTGCTGGCCCGGGTGTTTCGCATCGACATCTCCGGGTGCGCCCGCTGCAGCGGGCCCATGAAGGTCACGCGCTTCGTGACCACTCCCGAGGAGATCGCCGCCGAGCTTCATGGTGCTCGGCCGCCGCCGCGAGGGCCTGTGCCCGGACAACTCCTGCTGTTCTCGGCTGTGGCCTGAACGCTGTGGGCTGTGCGTGTCTGCCTGTGGAAGCGCGCCGCTTCGCACCGCGCTCGTCTCGGCGTGCCTGGATTTTGGCCCCGTTGGCTCGGCGGTCCGCTTCGGGCTCGCTTTTCGCCCCCTGTGCCTCCGCTCTGCCAGCCTCAGCCCCAATTCACGCCCGGCTGTAGGCCCGCTGCGCAACGACCGCGCTCGCCTGCGGCCCGCCGTACTCCTCCGCCCCGGCTTTTTCCCACTTCATTTCGCCTAAATGCGGGGCAACATGACCGGGACCGAGCTCGGAGAGTCCAACGGCATGGGCTGACTCGGACTCGCAGGTGCGGGCCGCGGTGGTGGTGGCAACGCTGATGGACTGCTCGGCTTGGGCAACGTGGGTCTGATGGGCACGCGAGGTTCGGCTGGGGACGGCGTCGGATACACCCACGGTCGCGGAGCTGGTTTCAAGACCCGCAAGCGAGGCAAGCCTGGGGTCCGAGCTGCGAAGTCGACCATCCGTGGGGCGCTCGACAAGGACATCGTTCGCCGGGTCGTGCGGGCGCACATCAACCAGGTCCGGCATTGCTACAACCAAGGCCTGGTCCGCGATCCCACCGCACGCGGAAAGGTCGCCATTCAGTTCACGATCGGACAGACCGGAAAGGTCCCACTCGCGGTCGTTTCCCAGACGACGCTCAAAGACAAGGACGTGGGCAACTGCATCGCCAAAGCGGTCCGACGTTGGAAATTCCCGCGCCCAGACGGTGGTGGCAACGTGATGGTGACGTATCCGTTCGTGCTCAATCCCGGCTGAGGGGTCGCGTCGCTGAGAACCTTTCGAACGGCGCGATGCACTAAGCGAGCAGAGGGCCCCCGGAGACGACGTCCAGTTGGAGGGTCGGCTGCACGCGGGGCTGGGCTGTTCGCATGTTTCGTCCGCGCTCGAGAGCATCGCTGGAAATCGTCGCCGTCTTCGTGGGGACGGTGCTCGATGTTCGCCACCTCCGTCCCAAACAACCCCGCGCCGCCGGTCAGATCCTCGGGATCGTCGGCGGCGTGTTCCTCGTTGTGGGGGGCGGGCTGTTGCTCTCGGGGCAGCGCGGCGTGGGGCTCGGCCTGGGCTTGATCGCGCTCGTCTCGCTCGCAGTCGCTTTCGTGAAGGCGTCCGACTCCGACACCTGCTCCTACACGATCGGAGAAGGGCCGGGCTTCGGTTCACCGCGAAGATGGACGGTGAAATCTCGGTGGAGGGCCGAAGCTACACCCTGCAGGAATGGGTCCGCGAGGGCAGGGCGATCGCCGAGCACGGCGTCTTTGGGACCACGCTCCCCGCCGGAGCTCGCTGCCGAGTCGAGCATGGAAATCTCGTGTTCCATGTCGCGGTGGTCGGATGGTCGGCTCCAAGGCTCAGGCCGAGCCCGAGGAGCGTGAGGCGCGGACGATGGTTGTTCGTGTTGGGAGGGCGACCGAGCGCGGGCCTCGAACCGCAGCCGATGTCCGGAGCGTGGTCGTCAAACACGGGCGCGCGTTGAGGCGCTGCTACGACCCGGGGGTCGAGCATGATGCCGAACTCCGCGGGCGCGTCACGCTGGAGCTGGAGATCGATGCGGACGGGGACGTGGTGCGAGCAAGCGTCGCGCGAGGACGGTCCGCGGATCCGACGGTCACGGACTGCATGGCGCGGGCGGCTCGCACGTGGTCATTTTCGACGACGGACGTGCAGCGACGCTCGGTCGTGTCCGTCCCGGTCACGCTCAGCCATGGGTAGGTTGCAGTCTTCGGTGCCCGCGTCTCAGGACGCTCGCAGATCTTTTTTGCGTCCAAACTTGGGGCGGATGACTCCACCGGTTGGAGCGGCTGGATTCGCTCGGACTCATCATGCGCCACCTTCCCGTTCTCTTCCGCCGTCTTGTCCTGCCCCTTTGGAGCCCTCCTCCTCGGAGCTCCCTCCCTGGCCAGCGCTTCGACGTTCACCGTCAATCATGCCGGGGACGCGCCCGACCTCGGCGTCGGAAACGGAACGTGCAGCGTGTTTCCCGGCAGCGGTGTTTGCACCCTGCGCGCGGCGGTCATGGAGGCGAACGCGACGCCAGGCCCGGATACGATCTGTTTCGACGCGGGAATTACAACGATTGTCATGACGGTTGCGGGCCGCAACGAAGGCGACGCGGCGACCGGGGACTAAGACATTCGAGACGACCTGACGATCATCGGTGGAGATGTGGTCATCGATGCGGATGGCCTCGATCGGGCGTTCCATATCTTTCTCGGGGTGTCGGTCGACATCGAGGACATGACGATCATGAACGGGGACCCCGCAGGCCGGGCAGGTGGGATCTTCAACCGAGGCACGACCGAGCTGACCCGGGTGGACCTCCTGCTCAACACAGCGTCAGGTGACGGAGGTGCGATCAAGAACGGGCTCGGAGGGGTCCTGACGCTCGTCGAGTGTTGGCTGTGGGCCAATACGGCCGACGACGGGGGGGGCCGTCTACTCGGTCGGGGACCTGGAGCTCGTCGACACGGACTTCGGTGAAAACTGGGCCGACTTGGACGGCGGTGGGCTCTACGCCGCGTGGGGAACCGTCGACATCGATGGATCGACATTTGGCACGAACGGCGCGGGGAGGAATGGGGGCGGCATCCGTGCGACAACCGGGTTGTCGATCTCCGAGAGCCACCTGTTCCTCAACGATGCGGATGAACTCGGCGGAGGCCTTCACGTGTCCACGGAAGGGGTGGTCGACATCTATGCGTCGAGTTTCGTGTTCAACTTTGCCCACAGTGGGGCGGGGATGGTGCTCGACGGCGGCGCGAGCTTCCTTCGCCGCGTCGAGGTCTCGCACAACATCTCCACAGCTTTCGGAGGTGGGGTTATCGCCGGGAGCGAGAGCACGCTCGTGGTGCTCCAGAGTGCGCTTCACGATAACGTCGCCACCGGTGGGTCAGCGCTCTACTCGATTGGGGCTGATGTCCAGATTACGATGAATAACACGACGGTGAGTGGAAACCACTCGTCGGGGCCCGGGGCCATCTACTTGTTCGGTGCCGCACTCGATCTGAACAACGTGACCATCACCGCGAACGAGTCTGCAGGTCAGGCGTTGATTGCGACCGACACCACAACCGCGAGCAACACGATCATCGGGGACAACATCAGCACCAACGGGACGATCCCCGACTGCGCGGGCGCGCTGACTTCGTACGGCAACAACCTCACCACGGATGCATCGAGCTGCATGTGCGAGCCCGCGATCGGAGACGTGTGCGGGGTTTCGCCCGTGCTCGAGCCGCTCGCGAACAACGGTGGCGAGACGGAGACTCACGCGCTCGGTGCTGCGAGCCCCGCATTGGCAGCAGGAAACGCGATCACATGCCTCGGGGTCGACCAGCGAGGAGAGCCGCGCCTGCCGGGGCAGGCGTGTGACATCGGGGCGTTCGAGGACCCCTCGTTCCCCTGAGGCCGTTGCCACGAGCCGAGATTCACGGACCGGCCACGAGACGGTGCCACGCGGCGTCGAGGGCAGCCCAGGGGTCGGGGGCAGCCATGGAGGCCTGCGCTTCCCGAACCGCGGTGGCCACCGCCGGCGGTGGTTCTTTAAAAACATGCAGCGCCCACGCGGGCTCGAAGCGCGGGACCTCGCGAACCAACGCGCCGGGTCCGTTGCCGCGCAGAAGCTTCAAGACCTCGGGCCATGCGGGATCGATCTCGCCGGTCGGCGACCAGGTCTCGATGCGGTCGGCGCGGCCATCCATGATGGCTGTCCGCGTCGCGCCAAGGATCGCCCAGAGGCCGACCACAATGTCTCTCGCCCGGTCTGCCGTTTCGATCGCAGGGGCCGGAAGATCGGTCGTCGTAGACGGATCCGCTAGAGCTTCCCACGCCTCACGAATCCGGTGGGCTGGCGCTGCACAGACCTGGTGCGACCCCAGCAACCATCCTTCGGCATCCAAGCGCGGGACGAGCTCGTCCACCGAAACAAGTTCGTGCAGGGGGCCGGCCGCAGCACCAGGGTTGAGGAGTAGCCACGAAGACAAGGGACGAGTCAGGCCCAACGCGGTCTTGAACATCGCGGCGTGCTGTTCTTCGACCGGGGTGCCTGCGGAGTGCAGGGGCATCCAGCGAAGTCGACATGTGGCCTGCCAGGCCTTGCCAGCGCTCGGGCCTGAAGCCTCGCGCAGAGCTGCGACCACGGAACTCCAATGGGTCTCGACCTGACGGTACGCCGAGGTGTTCATCAGGCCGCCGTGACGAGCATCGGCATAGGGGCACTGACGCAGCCGGGTGTCGTTCGGGTCTTGTTGGCGCGAGGCTTGCTCGCCGAGCCGACGGCCGCTGACATCAACCCTGTCGAGGATGCTGTCGTCGAGCAGCGCCCGAATCCACGCGGGTTCGCTCAGGACTGGCCCGCGATCGACGACAGGGCGATGGGCGGCAACTCGATCGTGCGCGAGCGGTTGCGAGTGCCGCTGATCCTCAGCTTGATGGAGACCATCACGCCCTCTTGTGCCATCCACTCTTCCTCCGCCATCAGGTTGACCCGCGCAGCCACGATCGCTCGTCCTGGCGGCAGATCCACGTACGACGGTTCCATGACTCGGCGCGACAGGGGGCTGTCGTCGCCCAGCCATCCGATCACGGGGCTCACCTTGTCTCCGAGCCGCGCCTCGACCGATTCCACAGCGATGTGGACCGTCGTGCCCTTCTTGGCCTGGTTGAGAACCTCGAGGTCAAACCCCGGACTCTCGCTCTCGCTGAAGTTTGCCGTGACCACGAGGGCCGCCAACCCCCTCCGCTTCGTGGTCGGCTGTGCTGCGGCTTCACGCTGAACCTGGGCCTGTTGGTCCACAGCTGCACCATCTTGCGGGGCGACGTCATGCGCGGACGACTGCGACGTTCCGCAGCCAACCGCGGGCATCGAGAGCAACGCCGCGGTCGTCCAAAAATCGAACTGCCTCCGGATCAACGCCTCGCCTTCGATGGAGTCACCTCTCAAGGTTGTCACATCTCGCGGGCACGTGGTGGGTACGTCCCAAGTTGGCCCATTCATCCCTTCACGCGCGGCGGACGGCGAGTTCGCGTCCTACTCTCGGAACTCTCGTGGTTCCCGGACGTGACACGTCCCGCGCCAAGCCACGTTGTTTGTCATGACCGGTGCCTCCGCATTCCTCGCTCTGCTCCTGTCCGCTGGATCACTCGTCTCGCCGGCCGATCCCCAGTCGGTGATCGGGGGCGAGCCTTCGCCGAGCTGCGCGTGGCCCACCACGGTGTCACTCGGCGGCTGTACGGGCACGCTCGTTCACCCGGAGGTTGTGGTCTACGCGGCGCACTGCGGGGCGGAGATTCCCTCGGTGTGGTTCGGGGAGCAGGCCTTCTCCGGCAACGGTCGCCAGGTTGCGACGTCGCAGTGTCATGTGAACCCCGGCTACCTCGACGGCAACGGCGAGCGGCATGAAGACTGGGCATTCTGTCGCTTGGCGGAGCCGGTCACGGATGTGCCGATCGTGCCGCCGTTGATGGGATGCGAGACCACGCTGCTCACGCCCGGGCGACCGGTCACGATCGTGGGCTTTGGTCTCGACGAGAACGACAACAACGGCATCAAACGACAGGGGGAGACCGAGCTGCAGTGGATCACCGAAGAGGGGGCGGTCCTCGCCGGAAACGGTGAGGTCGGGAGCTGCTTCGGCGACTCGGGTGGGCCGATCTATCTGCAGCTCCCCGATGGAAGCTGGCGGGTGTTCGGCATCGTGTCGGGGGGCCAGGCGTGTGGGTTTCCGGCTTGGTACGCGACGGTTCACACGGCGGTCCCCACGATCGAGTCAACGCTCGGCATCGACATCACGCCCTGTCACTACGCAAGCGGTGGTTGGAATCCCTCGCCTGCATGTGGGGCTGTGCCAACCGACCCCGGGAACGGGGCGGGGATGTCGTGGCAGGCGGGGTGTGGCGGCGGTCCGGTGTTGCAGGCGGTGTCCACGTGCGGAGATGCGTACGATGACGCGGAGGACTTGGTCGGTCCGCAGACCGCCGTTGTAAGCCCGGTGTGGGGCGATGAGTTCGCAAGTGACGCGGACTCCGGCTTTGCGCGGGTCGAGATCGTCGTGGAGGCCAGTGACCTGTCCAGTGGAGTCAGCTCGGTGGCGCTGAGCATCAACGGCGAGGTGTTCTCCGACGACCCGGACCTCGATCCGCCTTGGGCGTGGGGTTCGGTCACGTTTCCGCCGGGAGTCTGGGAGGTCAGCGCGGTGGCGACGGATTGGGCCGGGAACACGTCCGAGGCTCCGGTTGTGATGATCGGCGTCGACGAGACCCCGCCACCGATGCCGGAGCCCGAGCCGGAGGGATCGACGGGTCTCGGGAGCGGGACCGGTCCGCGCGCTGTGGTTCGTATCCGCGTCCAGCATGGTGCTGCTGCTGGTCAACACGCTGGCCATCTGGTGGCCGTGGAGCGAGAGCGCAAAACAAGCTCGGGACCGAGTTTCCCGGCCAAGCCCGAATCCGAGCCCCCCTCGGGCCGGGCCACGGATCAATGATCGTCCATGCCCGTGTCGGTCACTAGGTCTCGACGATAGCTGTGCACGCCGGAGAGCTCGACCGTCGCCCGCGGTTCCCAGTTCAAGACTCTGCCCCGCCCGACCGCTGAGTCCGGAAGCTCGACCCAGATCCGAAGCGTGCCTCGTCCGCGCGCCCGTACCTCGTACCGGCCGTGCTCATTCGTCCTGGCCCAGCGGTCTCCGACGTGGACTCGGACCCCTCGTTGCGGTCGACGGTCGACGAGAACTCGACCCCGCACCGCGTAGCGCTCCAGTGGTGCTGGGCTCGGGTCGGCCTCAAAGACGACGAAGCGTCCGTTGGGACCGGCGGCCATCATTCGCGCTGGCTGGTCCGGTGCAACCGGTACGGACCAAACGGACGTGCACCGGAACCCCAACCCGTAGGACCACTGCAGGCGCCCGTTGTCGAGCGCGCGGGTGACGACGCTCCCACCTGCTGTGCAGGCCAGAACCATGTCGTCGACCACCTTCAATGCGGTCGTCGTCGTCCGCTTGCTCCACGCCACCGAGCCGTCGCTCCGCTTGATTCGCAGCAGTCGCGCGCGCTGATGCCCCCGGCTGACCACAAGGGTTTTCGGGGTCGCAGCGGCCATTTCGATCTCGCCGCCCGGAATGTCGAGGACTTGGTGTGTCACTCCCGTCGCGGCCTCGATAATGTGGGCCTCATCCGGGGTGAGGACGACAAGCTCTTCGCCCGCGGGCCAGATCTCGGGTAGGGCGTCGGCCGGAGGAACAACACGCCACAGCGCCGTGCCCTCCGCATCGAACCCAAGCAGTTCCTCCGCCGTCGCCGAGCGAGGCGTGGACAGCAGGACCTGGATTCCTGTGCCGACGGCCGTCACAGAGAGGACGTTCGCGGGGCCTAGGTTATGCGTCCATGGGGTGTGGGGGAGCCCGGCTTGCTGGCTCTCCAACACGTGGGTGTCGTCCCCCTGGTCCCTCGTCGTGACCACCAGCGAACCAAGTCGGGCGCAGCTGTGAAAGTCGCAGCGGGGGAGCGTCTGATCGAGGTGGTTTCCGCCTGCGGCCAATGAAACCCTCGAACCGCTATGGCGGAACCAGCGAGCCAGGATCACCACCTCATCCGCGGTCGGCTGCAGCACTTGGCCTTCGTGGTCGAGCCCGTCGAAGTGCTGAATGGGGGTGAACGTGTGGGCTTGCGGCGGGGAGGGAGCGCCGAGCGCGTCGGCGAGTATCAACGCCACGAGCCAGTTCGGCAGCATCATCACCAAGAAGACGGACCTGCGCAACGGTGGTTGCGCGCCCTGAGTCCCCAACCCCTCCACCGGTGGCTGGGCGCGCGGTGGAGTGCTGCTATGCCCATCTCGTGCGCGGCACCGCGACGTGATATGCGCGTGCGGTGCCGCTCCCTGCTTTCAGGCGGGCGCGCGGAAAGTCGAGCCGCAATGAGCCCATCAAGAATCATTCGTGAAGAGTCGGCAGGGGTCTGGATCGACTTCGAACTCGACGAGGTCATCGTCGAGCAGCGGACGCGCCATCAAGACCTCGTGATCGCCGAGACGGCTGCCTACGGGCGAGCGCTGTTCTTGGACGGGATGATCCAATCGGCCGTGAGCGACGAGATGCTCTATCACGAGCCGCTCATCCATCCAGCCCTGGTGGTGCATGGAAACCCCCGTTGGGTGCTGGTCGGGGGGGCGGGGGAGGGCGCGACATTGCGCGAGATTCTGCGCCATCGCAGCGTGGAGCAGATCGTTGCTTTCGACCTCGACGGCGACGTCATCGAGGCGTGTCGGGCTCACCTCGGTCCGTGGCATGAGGGGGCGTTTGATGACCCGCGGGTCGAGCTCCGGCTCCAGGATATTCGCGAGGGCCTCGCAACGGAAGCGGCGAGTCGCTTTGATGCTGCCGTCCTCGACCTCACCGAGCCGGTCACCGGAGGCCCGTCCGTCGGTGTGTTGACCGTGGAGTTCTTCGAGGAGATCGCACGGGTGTTGACCGACGACGGCATCGTCGTGCTTCAGGCAGGCGAGCTGAGCCTTACCGACCCCGCCGGGATATGCTCGACCCGCTCGACGCTGGCCGAGGTCTTTCCGTGGGTGCAGCTGGTGTACACGTTCGTGCCTTCGTTCCAGGCGATCTGGGGCTTCCTGGTCGCGTCACCCCACGCTCACGACCTCAACCCTCCGGACCTCGCGGCACGTATCGAGGGCCTCCAGGGGCTGCGCGTCTACGACGTCGAGCGGCACCACTCGATGCTGAACCCGCCTCGGATTCTGCGGCAGGCATTTGAGCAAGACGGTGTGATCGTGCGCTCGTAGCGGTTTCCCGGGCCCGCCCGCCACGGCCGCAGGACGATCCCGACGGACAGGTTCGGGTGCACTTCAAGAAGCCCAACCGCTTCGGGGCCACCTACGCCCAGATGAGCCCGCACACTTTCCTGGTCCGGCTGTGTGCCCTCGTGCCTCCGCCCAGGGCGCACACGGTTCTGTACTACGGCGTCTTGTCGGCCCACCACGGCCTGGGTTCGGCGGTTGTTCCTCACGCTGACGAACCCGCGCCCGAGCCCAAGCAGCTCGCGCTGTTTGTCCCTCACGGATACCTCGAGCTCCCGGCCACCACAACGTTGCTCGAGGCTCAGCAGCGAGATGCTGCTCCGTCTCGGCTGTCGTGGATGACGCTGCTGGCCTGGGTGTTTCGCATCGACATCTCCGTGTGCGCCCGCTGCAGCGGGCCCATGAAGGTCACGCGCTTCGTGACCACTCCCGAGGACATCGCCGCCGAGCTTCATGGTGCTCGGCCGCCGCCGCGAGGGCCTGTGCCCGGACAACTCCTGCTGTTCTGGGCTGTGCCCTGAACGCTCTGGGCTGTGGGTGTCTGCCTGTGGAAGCGCGCCGCTTCGCACCGCGCTCGTCTCGGCGTGCCTGGATTTTGGCCCCGGTGGCTCGGCGGTCCGCTTCGGGCTCGCTTTTCGCCCCCTGTGCCTCCGCTCTCCCAGCCTCAGCCCCAGTTCACGCCCGGCTGTAGGCCCGCTGCGCAACGACCGCGCTCGCCCGCGGCCTGTCGGTGATCACTGGGATCCGCGGGATTTCGTGCGCGAGAGGGCGACCGACCGCACGGATGACGACATGCGCCCGGCCTGCGCCGACGCGGGATGGAACCTCGGGTTCCGCATCCATCGGCGCACGGGCATTCCGGCTCCCAGTGGCTCGGTCGTCGCCGCAACCTGCGAGCTGTCGCAGAACAAAGCACTCGACTGCCCGGGGCTGGCGGGCTGAGTCGTTCGTCAGAATCCCCTCGCAGGTCGTTGGATCCGCACCGGCTTCGTTGAGCAGCGGCGGTCTACGCGTGCGTGCTAAGCCCGCAGCGTGGAGATCTTGCTACATCGGCGGACGGACACGCAGCACACGATGGAGATCCGACGCTCGCATGGCGCGACCGAGTCCATCCGGTGCGACACCCGGTCGTTCCTGTTGCACGACCTGCTGCACTACGCCGTCGAAGCCGAGGCGGGCCTCGACACGGGCTTCTGGGGACTCCTCTGGTCGGGGAAGACCCTGAGCAACATGGCCGACCGCAGCGGCGCAGCGCTGGCCGACGCCCACCCCGGGCTGATGGAGGTCGAGCGCGTGGTCGGCTGTCTCACCAGCGCGGCCAAGGGCACCTCGGCCCAGGCGCTGCTCGACCAGCTCGCGCACAACGACGGCACCCCGGAGTTCTCCCTGCCGCCGTGGGTCGACCTCGCATTCGTCATGGCGGTGCAAGCCCGCATGCGTGCGCTGATGGGTCGATGGAACGCCACCCCCTTCGGCGACACGATGCAACTGCGCTGGCCCTCTTCCGCGTAGCGGCGATTCACCCCCGCGTCTGCGCGAGTTGGGCCAATCGTCGACGCGAGAGCTTCGGGCCGACCACCCCCCCACGTCGATCTCGTCGGAGACCGGGTTGATGCGCACGTCGCCCAGCCGAACATCCAGCCGTAGACCCGGTTGCTCGGCGCCGAGACATCCCAGCACGGTGACGACGGAGAGTCGTGATTGCGGTACACGTAGACGTGCGGAATGGGCACCTCGCTGGGGTAGAGGTCGCCGAGCGTGACGAGCACGTCGGCGACCTTGCAGAAGCGGACGATGCCGAATTCGGGCCACTAGGGTCCCTCTGGCGCCGCCACGCAGCGTGCTAGCATCCGCATCGCAATGAAGCCGCACGAGATCAAGAAGGCGCTAGAGGACCGGGGCTGGCACGCGAAGATTCTTGCGGCGTCAGAACTCCACCAAAAATCCGTCGCCGTAGGGGCCAACGGGCTCTTCAAGTGCGTGGATGGACGCAAGTCCAACAAGGCCGAGATGAACGGACCGAAGACGCTCGGTGGCGTGTACGCCCTTGTCGCCGCCCGCGGAGAACTGACCGAAGCCAGCTTGGCAAAGGCCGTCGAAGAGGTCCGGGACGCGGGCTATGTGCCGTGTGTACACGGAGACGATGGCGAAGCAGGTGTCAACGGTTGCGGCTTCTTCAAGTTGTGGTCCAAAGGGCGCCTCGAAGGCCTTCCCAAGCCCGAGTATGATGCGTGCAAGGGGCGAGAAGTCGTCACGAGCGCGAACGGGGAGTACGAGGTCCTCGAGGGCAACCACTCCGAGTCTTGCGTCATCATCAACCTGGTCCCGGACACCACCTACGAACCCCAGGACGACCAGTCGTTCGTGGTCGACGCGTGGATCACGGGCACGTTCAATCTGGACGTTCCTGCCTACCTCACTCGCGCCGCCGAGACCGTCGAGAAGCTCAACGGTCCTCGCGTCGCCAAGATCATCATCGCGGGCTGACCGCGGCGGGCGGAGCCTCGGTCGGCAGCCAGACCGAGGCCCACGCTAGGCCGCACGCCGCGGGACGGTGTTGGTGACGACCTCGCTCGACCGGTCAGCATCCGCGGCGCTTTGCCAACCAGAGGCGGAGATTCACTCCCCTCGACCCCCCTCGCTTGGGATTGGCTTCTGGGGGGACTCCACGCATCCGGCGGCAGGGACCCAGGCTATCGTCGGAGCACGAAATCGGCGTTTTTCAAATACGACAGCGCTGTCGTATTTGGAAATGCGTCAGTCTTGGCGCATGGGGATCCTGCCGACGGGACGTCGCTCGACAGCGCCGGCCTGCATACCAGCTATCGTGAAACGCAATGAACGCTGGCTTCGCAGGCCACTGTGCCCACTATCGGTTCCCAGCGAGCAAGGTCCACTGCGCCCAGACGCGTTGTGGGTGCAAGTCTGCGTAGCCTCGTGAGCGCTCCAATGCAGCGGCGTCCTTCGGTTCCATGGCGATGACGGTCGCCGCCTCGACCTCGGCTGAGAGGGCAACGCACGTAGCCCAAACGGCGGCGCAGCGGTACCGTCGAAACACTTGGGCCACCCACACCCAAAACGCTCCTCATGGCGACGCTACACTTTTCGATCCTGATCCGCCCTGTGGCGGGATTGATGTTGCTGTTCCCCCTCGCCTGTGGTCCAGCGGTGGCGCTCGACGCTGAGGCAGAGAGCTCCTCGGGCGGCGGGGATGCGGACACGTCGACGACGGCACCCGAGGCATCGACAACGTCCGCGCTACCGCCAAGCACCGCTTCGACGTCGACGTCACTGCCACCTCCGTTGGAGACGACGTCCACCTCCGCCGGAGCGACGACGGACCCGATCGACGACCCATGCAGCTGTGGCTTCATTTGCGATGACTTCTGTCCACCCGAAGGATGCCCGCACTACGATCCCAAATGCGTCACCGTGTCGATCGAGTGCAGCATCTGGGACCAGGATTGTGCGTCCGACGAGAAGTGCATGCCGTGGGCGAACGATGGGTCCTCGGCTTGGAACGCCACGCGGTGCGTTTCCCTTGACCCCGCGCCCGACGAGGTCGGCGAGCCGTGTACGGTCGAGGGCAGCGCGACGTCAGGCTTCGACAGCTGCGGTTCGGCGGCGCTCTGCTTCGATGTGGGCGACGACGGCCACGGGAGATGCGCGTCCTTTTGCGGCGGGTCCGAGAACGAACCGACATGCCCCGAAGGACAAGCGTGTTCGATCACGAATGTGGGCGTGCTGGCCTTGTGTTTGCCTGCTTGCGATCCCCTCATGCCTTCGTGCGTCGAGGGACACGGCTGCTTCCCTGCGGATCGGCAGTTCGTCTGTCTGCCCGCTTGGACCGACGGAATCGTATCGCCCGGCACTTGCTACCAAACCGGCGGGTGCGAGCCGGGCACGGTCTGTTTGAATCCCGAGCTCGTGCCCGACTGCGACGAAGAGCTCGGCTGCTGCAGTCCCTGGTGTGACCTCTCGGTCCCAGAGTGCCCCCCGGACACCGAGTGCCTGCCCTGGTTCGATATGGATGCGCCCCCGGAGTTTGAGACCTTGGGGATCTGCGGTTCGCCTCTGTGAATGGGATCCAGTGCCGCGTCATTCGCCACGCTGTGTGCCCGCCCCCTGGGCCAAGTGCTCCGCCTCAGCGACGGCCCCGTCGCTTCGCAGCCCGCTCGAGCAGTGCTCGGAAGTTGTCGCACTTGAGGTGCCGCTCCGCCGGGCAGCGGGCGGCGTGCCGAAGACCGTCGCGGATCGCGATGAGCTCGTCGATGGTCTGGTCGAGCTCGTCCGCCTTCGCGGCAAGAGCCGCGCGGTCGACCTCCACGCCGCCGTCTGGAATCAGCGTGGTCTGGATCTCATCGAGGGAGAAGCCTGCCGTCTTCCCGAAGGTGATCAGCTTGAGCCGGTCGAGCACGCCTTCGTCGTATTGGCGCCGTAGGCCTCGCCGAGCGGTGGACGCGATGAGGCCCTTGGCTTCGTAGTGGTGCAGGGTGGACGGCGGCAGCCCCGACTGCCTCACGACGTCTGCGATGTCCATTGTTTCGCCAGGCTAGCACGCACCTCACGAGGCGCCGGGACCCGGCTTGTGGGCGATGAAGTCGATCAGCGCTGAGGTTCCGGTGTGACCGGTGCCTCCGCTGAGGTCCACGTCGTACGACTCGAGCACATCGACCTCGAGCTCGGGGAACGCCGCGCCCAGCATCGACTCGGTGTACATGCACTCGGCCAACGGGGGACCACCCACCCCTCCCAACTCGAGATGCTCCGGCCGATAGCCGTGGAGCATCAGCGTCCCTCCGGGGCGTAGCGTCGCGCTGAGCCCCTCGAACACGACGTCGCGCTGCTGGGGAAGGAGGAACTGGATGAACACGGCGACCACCAGATCGTAGGCGTTGGGGGTCCACGGCCAGGCGAGGATGTCGGCGACCGAGAACGCGACCTCGACCCCCCGCTCGGCGGCCAGTCGCTGGGCCTTCGCGACCGCAACCTCCGAAATGTCCATCGACGTCACCTCGAGCCCGGCCTCGGCCAGGAACACCGAGTTCCGTCCCTCGCCGTCGCCCACCACCAGGGTCCGCGTACTCGGCGACAACCGTTTCGCATGCTTGGGCAAGAACGCCGCCGGTGCGGTCCCGAACAAGAACCCCTCGGCGGCATACCGCTCGTCCCACATCCGGGCCTTAGACATTTCCTCCTTCATCCCTGTTTCGTAGCACCTCGAGTTGACTTGAGGTCAAGCGAGGGAGTGCGGCGGCGCGCCGATCACCGCACGCGCCTCCGGGGCTACGAGCATGGTTCAGACAGCGACGGAACCGACGAGCCTTCAGTCCGGGCGCTCGCCCGATGCTCCGCCGCCGGGACCCACGGTGGCGACGAAGCCTCGCCGGGCCGAAACGCCACCGGGGGAGCATGCAGGGGGCAGTGGCTGCAGTGCCGGGGCTCCCGATACGAGCAAACCGGGGATCAAGTCGGGCTCGCATCCGTAGCTCGCCGACACGAGGAGTCGGGTCTGAGCGACACGTTCGCACCGGGAACGACGCTGACACCAAGCGAACTCTCCCTACGTCTGAGGCCCAGAATCCCGAATGAATGCGCTTCGGAAACCATCCATGGAGTACAGACGGGCGCCGTCGCCGTGAAGGTAGGTGCCTGGCAGTCGGGCCGCGACCTTCTTCCAGAACTCAAGCGCCTCTCTCGCGTCGGTAGCCCCGGCTAGCTCCGAACCTCCCCACAGAGGCGGCTCCGTCTCGTAGAGCGTCATGTTCACCTTGAACTGGTCGCGTTCGCCCTCGTACGTCGCCCTCCATGCCCACCAGTCGCTGTCCCCGTCGTTCTCCACCGAGAGGCCGGAGAGCCCCGCAAAAACCCGGGCGACCCGATCAGGCGGGTACGCTGCCACTTCGCCGTGAACCTGATCGCTGGGGAAGACCACCCTGGGCAGCATCCTAGGCCCCGGCACAATCGACCATTCCAAGTCGGCGAAACGTCTCATCTTGGCTGTCATGTGGTGGGTGGGCGGAGCCAAACGACGTCGGCGAGTGGAAACAAGAACGTTTCCCGCCCCCACGGTAGCGCTATCTCTAGGCTGTCGGCTGACGCGAAGCGGGGCTTGAGCAAGGGGTCATAGGTCGCTTGCTTGCTGGCCCATCCGTCTTGGGCCCAGATTCGCAAGAGTGTCTCAGAGCAGGTTGCTTGCTCGAGGTCGTGGGTGGCGAGAAGCCCGAAGTCGAAGTACGTCCGACCCGCTTCGTCTTCTCCGTCTACCTCCTCAAACCCTTGCCACCACTCGACGCAACGGCCGGGGATCGCGGCGACTGCAAACCTTTCGGACGCGTCGAACCCAATGCTGTTTGTCTCTCCGTACACGTAGTCACGGCGGGCTGGGCTGGACAAACCTCCGCGAAGATCGAAGACCGCGTAGCTCTCCTCGCCTTGGCCAGAGCAGTGCTGCAACACGACGTATCGGCCACTGGGGGAGGCTGACAGCCCGACCCACGCGAGTCCTCGATCAGGATAGGGCAGGGATGCAGCTAGGGCGCCGACCCGAAGCTCGAGCGTCGAGCGCACCTCCACGCGCGCTTCGACACCGTTGGCCAGCAGACATGTTGCGAAGTCTTGGCCTTCTTTCACCGCACCACACTGACGCTCAAGTCGACGGCTCGCAAATCGTCGGATGAGACGGATGTCACCCGGCTTTGCCACAGGCGACCGCAGCTCACCGGCCAAAGCACCAAGTCGCCCATCGTGACGCACGGGCACTACTTGGGCTGACCCAAGACGGACAGTGTCGAGTTCTCGCACCAGTACACGTGAGTGCAGTCGGTCGCGATTCCCCAAGCGCCAGGCGAGGTGGCGATTTGCACGGGAGCTTCCGTGTCGAACAGGGAGATTCGAGTCACGCTGCCTTCTTGGTAGTCGGAGACGTAGATGTGCTCTTCATCGCCGGTGATCGCTCGGATGTTCCCGCCTGTGGTGACGAGCAGCTCGGGTGCCGACCCGTCTTTCGGGACGCGCGTGACCTGCCCATCCCCGGTCGCGTAGACATCGGCGTTCGCGACGTAGATGTGTCCTGCGCCCGAGAGCTGGAGCATCTCCGTACCGGTGGGGCCAGGTGCGGCCTTGTCGAATCGGACCAAGGCGTCTTCGACCAGGTCGGTGACGTAGATGCTGTCTTCGTCGACGCCGATGCCGATCGTGCGCTGAAGCATCCCGATCCGCTCCGGCGGAACGTCCTCGTTCGGGACCTTCGAGGCCCGGAACGCGCCGCCGTTGGCTGTCTGCAGGGGATCGACGAGCGCGAAATAGACGTCCGAGTCATCGAGCACGATTTGCCCGAAGCCGGCCTCGAAATCGATGCCTCCGTTCGCATCACTGACGTTGGCAACCACGCTCTGCGCTCCCGTTGCCAGGCTGATGCGGGTGACGACAGAGTTGCCGAAACTCAGGGCGTAGATGTACTCGTCGTCGGTTGCGATGTTGGTGACCGTCTCGTTCGCCGTGGCGAGAAGGGTGCTGTCTCCGGTGGTCAGGTCGATCGTGAAGACCTCCCGGGTGTAGCCCGTGGTCCACACGAGGGTGGTTCCCACCACCGAGACTGCGAGTGCCTCTCCGGCGTCGGTGCTGCCGAGAACCTCGGATTCACACGACTCGTCACAGGTTGAGCATGAAGCGTCACAACACGCCGGCATGTTGCCGGTGCTGGAGCTCTCCTCACCCGAGCCTGAAGTGGTGGAGTCCATCGTCGAGACGGTGGCGCCTTCGCTGGATCCGGTCTCCGAGAGCGTTGAGGCGGTGGTGGTGGTGGTGGTGGAATCGGTGGTCGAAGCCACTGTCGTGGGTCCGCCGCTGCTCGAGCCCTCGGTGTCTGTGGTCTGCGGGACGCAAGTGCCGGCCAGGCCCGAAGGCGCGAGGTCGCCATACCGCCGCCCCGTATCGCACTCAGGATCCGGAAAGCTGCAGTAGCCCGTCGATTCGCACGCTCCGCCCCCACCTTCCGAGGCGCAGTCCTCGGGCGTGTCGCAGAAGAACGTCTCTTGCGTGCAGCCGCTGCCAAGCAGGATGCATGCCGCCAGCCGAACCGCTCGAACCATCGGCGGCAGTGTATCGCGACTGCTACAGGTCGGGGTGCAAGCGCAGACCCAGGTTGAACCCGAGGATGGTCTCGAGCATCGGTCCCGACACCTGCTGCTGGAAGCCGAAGCCGATATCGACGCCCATGCCGCCTGGACGGGCATCCTTTGCATAGGCGATTCCGCCCGCGACGTAGATGCGGTCGTCGTCGGTGCCCTTGCCGCGGTTGTCCCAGATGGTGCCGAAGCGAATCGGCACGGGGCCGGCGATGAACTCGGCACTGCCGCCATAGGTGAGGCGGGTGTGATCTTCGAACCGGAACGACGTGAAGTCGTAGGTGCCGTCGAAGTTGATGCTCAGCTTCGGGCTCCGCAACGGGAACACAGAAAGCCCGTGCACGAGGGTGAGCGGATAGTCGGACAACTCGGAGAGATGGCCCCGGTCGACCGTACCCTCGGTGACCGCGAGTCCCTCGAGCGCGATCTCTCGGTCATCGGTGAAATACGGATCGTGGTTGCCGACGACGTTGAGACCGAGGACGGAGATCGCGGCAAACCCAGCGATGTTGAGCGACAGGGCGGTGTCGAGCCCGAACGCGTTCAGCTTGTCGTGGGCGTTGCGAGCGAGCCCCTCGGGATCTCGGTACCGCAGACTGGCGTACTGGTACTTCGGCTTGAGCCCGAGGGCGACCCAGTTGGGCACGGCGACGATGCTGAGCGCACCGAAGGCCTCATGGCCAAACCGGGACAGCTCCAGGCTGGTGTTCTCGCCCGTCGCGGAGTCCTGATAGTTGATCTCCGGAGCACCGCGCATGAACAGGTAGCCCAGGCCCAACCCGATGCGCGAGTTGTTCAGCGAGTCCATGATCACGAACCCAAGCCCGTTGGTCCGCTGCTGGATGTTGAGCTGATACATCGCCTCGACGGTGAACACCGGGGAGAACGACATCATCGCGGGGTTGGCCAGGGCCGCGTTCGAGCCAAAGCTCGAGCTGTGCGACACGCCGCCCAGCGACACGTTGCGCGTGCCATCGACGGCCGGGCTGGCCTCGGCGGTGCTGGACATCAACCCGACGGTCATCGCCACAGCGAGCCCGAAACCTGTTCGCACCGCGGTGCTCGCGCGTTTTCGCAACTTGAACATCCGTTTTCGGAGCATACGGCCCCGCAGATCGGGCGCCAAAAAAGTCAGCAGGTCGCGTAGAGTCTTGTGCAGTGGCAGCAGGTGAGGCGTACGACGTCGTTGTGGTTCGTGATCCCACGATGACCGTGGGCGCGATCAGAACGCTTTCACGAGATCTGGCTCACCTGACGGGGGTGAAACAAGCCGACGTGGAGCTGGCCATGCAGAAGGGCCGCTTCGTTGTGTATCCAGCGCTGGCCGGCGGGCGGGTCGACGCCGCGACCGAGCAGCTTCGAGGAATGGGGGCCGTCGTCCAAGTGAAGCCCTCGGCGCAAGCTCATGCGGCGGCGAAGATCGAACCCCACGCGGGCGGGTCGCTCGCCGTCGATGACTTCGACGGTCCTGTCGCCCACTTCTCCGACGCTGATCTCGGGTTGGGCTCCGGGGCGTTCAACACCGGTGCCGGCGCGAAGGTTCCGGAGCTGGCCCCGCCACCGCTGTTCAACCAGCGCGGGGCGGGAGGCGATCGGGACGGACGGTTCTCGGTCGGTGGTGCCGAGGATGCTCGCACCAGTCGCTATGAGCCGGTGCCGCAAGACCTGTCTGCACTGGCCAACGAACTCCAGAGCGTGGGCGGTCCGCCCAGCGGCGACGACATGCTGGCGCTGGCGACTGGACTCGATGCCGCTGCGCTCGACTCGCCGTCGATTCAGACGATCGACGGGATGGATGGCGATGTCTTCGATGCGGCGGAGAAGGAGGCGGCTCGTGTCGCGGCTCCCGATCCAACGCCGCAGCCACCTCCGGGCGAGGAAGAAGACCTGTCGCTTGACGTCGATCCCCCGGCGGGGCTGACACCGGTGGGTCCCGCCGACGGGGCGGTGATCCGTCCGCAGCATCCGCCCGAAGAGGGCCTCACGCTCGACCGTCCCGCGCAGTCGTCCGCGAGCTTGTCCTCGCCCACCTATGCGGCTCCGCGCGCTCCGATGTCGTCGCCGGGAATGCCCGTGGCCCATGAGCACCGACAGGAGCGTGGGTTGTTGTTTGAGGATCCGGTCGCCAACACGCTCGGTCTCATCGCCGCGGCATGCCTGGTGTGCGTCGTCTTGGCGTTCGGGCTGACACGAGCAACGAAACGCGAAGCTGTGGTCGCGCTCGAGGATGAAATCTCTGAAAGCTACCGCAGTCCCAGCGATGTCGAGGCGGGCAAGCAGCGAGCGCCAGCGACGATTCAGGAGGAACTCGACGACCTGTATGGATCGGCGAGCTTCCAGTTTCTGATCGTGCTGATCCTTGGAATCCCCGTCGGCTTGGGCCTCGGGCGAATCCGGCGCTAGCCTAGGCCGCGGCGGCGAGCGTTGTGGGCTCGATGCTCTCGACCGCCGGCGTCTTGGGGGCGGCTTTCATCCCGCGCATCATTCGCGCTGCGGCGACGAGCAGCGCCAGCTGCAGCAGGGTCATCACCCCGACGAGCATGTTGTCCTGCCACTGCATGCGGTCGCCCGTGAGCACGTGCTCGATCGGGCGCGAGGCAACGAGATCGGCCATGCTCCACGCGCCATACATCGCCGGGAGGATCACGAAGCGCTGAAGGCCGGACAGGCCCACCAGCACCAACGCCACGCTTGTAGCCCAGCGCGCCTCCAGCCATCGGCCCGCCGACGCCGCGATGAGCAGATGAGCCGCAAGGACCACCTCGGCCAGCCGAAGGTGCAGTGGCTCGCTCAACGAAACGATCAGGTTGGCGTCGATGAGGTTCGACTGTGCCGCCAACTCGGGCAGCACGACGACGCGCCCCACGAGCTGCGCGCCCATGGCAGCTGCGCACGCGAGCAGACCGAGTACGGAGAGCGGCTTCATGACACTAGGGGTGGCACGAAGGGGTCGGTGGGACCAAGTTTGTGGCGGAGTGGGTGGGTGTACGCGTGGATCGAACAGTCGGGGTCGACAAACAATGTTGAAGTGCGACATCGGCGAAGTTCTGGCCAGCCTCTACTGCCTGGCGGACAGTGGTGATGTCTGTGATGGTGCCTCCGCCGTCCTCGCGAACGGCAGAGGCGCGCTCGACTTCTCGCTCTTGATGGTCCCCGAGTAGAGGGTCGGCCCGTGTCCTGCGTTCGTGGGTTCTGCGACGTTCGGCCTGACGCTCGAGCCGGAGTGACCTGCTACCCTGCGGCCCATGCTCCTGCGTCGGAGATGGATTCAAGGTGCAGCGGCGGCGACGGCAGGCCTGGCGTGCGGGGTCCGTTCGCAGCCGACGTTGGCCGCTGGCGAGAGCGTGCTCGAAGAAGCCGAGTCGGCCTACAACCACATCGTGGTGACGGAGCGCGGGACGGTGCGCACGATGTACTTCGTCGTGGACGGCACATACTACATCGAGTCGCGGCTCGATCGCGGCTATGCGGAGAGCCTCGACCTCGACTACACGCGCACGATGATGGCGGGCTTTCTGGTCAAGCCTGATGTGAAGCGGTTCTTGATGATCGGGTTCGGTGGTGGCCAGATCTCGAACTACTTGTTCAAGCGCTTCGAGGGCATCGAGATCGATGCGGTCGACATTGATCCCGAGGTGATTCGACTCGCTCGCAAGTACTTCGAGGTTCCGCAGAGCCCCCGCTACCGAACCCACGCGGCGGATGGCCGGCTGTTCGTCGAGCAAGCGAAGGGGCAGACCTGGGACCTGGTCCTGCTCGATGCTTTCCGAGGCGTGTTCGTACCGATGCACCTCAAGACGGCCGAGTACTACACCGCGCTACGCGAGCACCTCACGCCGGATGGTGTGGTGGCGGCTAACTTGCACTCGCGCACCGACAAGTACCCCAGCGATCGCAACACGTTCGCGTCGGTGTTCCAGCAGCAGTACGCGTTCCGCAGTGAGAACGATCGGCAGACCTGTTTCGTGGCGAGCCCGGGAGCAGATGTCGTCTCACCGTATGCGTTGCGAAGCAGGGCCCGCGAGCTTCAGCCGAAGTTCGACTTCGACATGCTGGGGCTGGCTGCGCGCCTGCACCTGTCGCGGGACTGGGACCCCATCGCACCGATCCTGCACGATGACTTCGAGCAGAGTGAGGCGGGCGCGCAGCGGCACAACAAGCGATGCGTGGGCGACGACTGCCCCTACAGCACGCAGTAGCGGGTCTGCTCGGGCGCACAGGCCGCCCTGGTGCACGGGTTTGAGCGCACCGTGACATGGGGCCTGACGAGAAGCGCTGCTACTATCCCGAGCATGCTTGGCTTGCACAGAGGCGCCGGTGCGCTCGCGTTGCTTTCGGTCGTCGCGATTCCTTCTTCGGCGCTCGCGGCCCCGACCAACCCCGGCGAGCTGATCAACGATCTGGCCCCTGCTGCGGACTGCAACTACTGCCACGCGTTCAGCAACCAGGACAACCTGTTCACGGAGTCGCCGTACGCTCCGCAGACCACGTGGACGCCGACGTTGATGGCCAACGCGGCACGGGACCCGGTGTTCTGGGCCGGTGTTGCGATCGCCGCTCAGGACGACGCCGAGCACACGATCGACTGCATTCGTTGCCACTCGCCCAACGCATTCCTCAACGGACGCGGTGGCGCCACCGCGATCGAGCAGCTCGAGCCCGACGACGGAGACCTCGAAGGCGTGACCTGCGAGTTCTGCCATCGCATGACCGAGGGCAGCGTGTTGGGCAACGCTCAGTACGAGCTCGACGACGTCTTGCAAGGCGACACGGTGGCGAGGCGGGGTCCGTGGGACTACACCGACGGTGTCCCGCAGCCGATCCCCGGCGCAGAGGGACACGTCACCACATTCGACCCGTTCACCGGAAGCTCGGAGATGTGCGGCACCTGTCACGAGGTCACGACCCACCGCGAGCGTGTCGATGCGCGCGGCAACGGCATGGGAGCCGACTTCAACGAGCAGCGCACCTACTCGGAGTGGTTGCGTTCCGACTTCGCGGCGTCCGGTGATGGGTTCCGCTCGTGTCAGGACTGCCACATGCCCGAGGTGCCGGACTCGGCTGCCTGTGGCCCCTACACCAACGTGCACGAGCATCCGTTGGGCAACCGTCGCCACGACTTGCTCGGGGCCAACCGCTTCATGCTCACCTTGCTCGCCGAGGAGGCGTTGCCCGGTTTCGAAGCTGCGACGTACGAGGTCGCGCTGGGCAAGATCGACGAGTTTGTCCAGACCTCCGCAACCATGGAGGTCACCCCGCCGGCGTCGGTTGACCTCGGTGCTGGTCTGCAAGACTTCGTCGTTCGGGTCACCAACGAGACCGGTCACAAGCTGCCCTCGGGATACTCCGAAGGGCGCGTCATGTGGATCGAGGTCGTGGCCAGTTACAACGACGAGGTCGTGATCAGCTCGGGCCGGTGGGACCAATCGACGGGCAGCATTCAGGAGGACCCGGACGTTCGCCGCTACGAGGGCATCGCCGAGGACCTCGAGTCCGGGACCCGTAACCACCTGCTGCTCAACAACCACTGGGTGCTCGACAACCGGATTCCACCCCGCGGACTCCAGCCGCATCCCGAGACCGACCCGGTCAGCACCGATCGCTACGGCATGACGCCCGAAGGCCTGTGGGAGCACTGGGACGAGGTCAGCTACGCCCTGCCCGGCGCGCCGGATGTTGCGGATGCCACACCCGGCGATGCCGGTGACGATGAGTTGAGCGTCTCCGTGCGCCTGCTGTACGTGATCAACACTCGCAGCTACATCGAGCAGCTCGCCGATGACAACGTGAGCACGGAGGTTGGCACCGAGATTGCGGGGCGCTTCGAGGCGATGGGCTGGGCCACGCCTGTGGTGCTCGCAGAGGAAGAGATCACCGTGCCGATCGCCAGCTTCGGCGAGGTCGAGGGCGGGACCAGCACGGGAGAGGGTGCCGACGAAACGACGGCGATCACCGACCCGACGAACGGCTCCGACCCGACCACCTCGACCGACCCCGTCGACCCCGACTCCAGCGGTGGTGCTTCGGACACCGAACCGGCCGCCGGTGGCGGTGGTGGTGGTGGGTGTCGCGTGGGCGGAGGCTCCGGGCCCTGGGGTTTGTCCTTGCTTCTGCTGGGCTTCGTCCGTCGGCGTCGGCGCTGATGCCTGGGATCTGATCGACGCGTATCTCACACTCGGGGCTCCATCGCGAACCAGGTTCGCTCCGGTCGCTCGGCGTTCCCGTGAGAACCTGTCGCCGATGGCTGCCATCCAGTTGGAGACCCTGCGCACCGCACTGTGGGGTTGGCTTCGCACGGCGGCGGAAGATCGGGACGATCCTCTGCGAACAGCGGTCGTTGCGACGGTGGGGTTGGACGGGACACCGCAGGCGCGCACGGTGGTCTTGCGCGAGGTCCATTCCGCAGCGTGGACCCTCGACTTCTACACTGACGTTCGTTCGCCCAAGTACGATGAGTTGCTGAAGTCTCCGGCGACGACGTGGCTGTTCTACGACGCTGCGCGGAAGATTCAGCTTCGTGCGCTCAGCACCGCGTCCATGCACACCGGTGACGACATCGCTGACCGAGGTTGGGCCTGGAGTGCGCTCGCCAGTCGGGCCGCCTATGCCTCCGCAAGCGCGCCAGGGGCCGCCATTGATGCGCCGGCGCCCTCCGTGTTCATGCACGATGAGACCGACGCCGAGCACGGGCGAACGAACTTCTGTGTCGTGCGGTGCGAAGTGCACGAGTTTGACGTCTTGCAGCTTCACCCGGGCCGCCATCGCCGAGCCTGCGTCCGGGTCGGCGACGTGGCGTGGCGGGCACCCTAGGTCGACCGACGAGGCACCCCGCGTAAAAAAAAAACGCGGCCGCACCCGGGGGTCGACCGCGCTCGACAAGGAAGAACACGTACGATCAGATCACACGCACGTGCTGACGCAGTCGTCGAAACCGCTTCACATCAAGGAAGACGTTCGCGAGGCGCACAGGTTGCACACCGACCCACAGTTTGTCCGCGTCGCTCGGTCAGCATCGGCGCTCAACCGACAGCGGGTTGCGACACTTGGGGCATCGAGAGGCCTCTTTGCGGGCCCAGGATTGGCAGTGCGGGCAGACGCGCCTGTTTCGGCTGCGGTCCATCTGCCGGGCGCCGAGCACGGCAGCCACGCTGAGGATGGTCCCGAGCAATACGAATCCCAGGGCGAGCAGCGGTGCCACGAACACCGCAACGATCAGACCGAAGACACCGCCGGCCTCGAGCCACGCTATCCACGTTCGCGGGCCCAGCCCCCCGGTGCCCTCGGGAACATACGAAAGGACGCGGACCCGAACCAGGTGGACCGCGATCGCGATACCTGCCCCAAGAAGCCACGTTGCCGATTCGGGGAGCGAGCCGTCCATCAGGCTTTCGACACCCCACGCACTCGCAGCCCCAGCGGCGCCGCGGACCCCGATGTTGCCGATGGTCACGATCTCTTGTAGCTCTGGATCGCGGTCGATGAGCTCGTCCAGCACGGCGACTGCGACCAGTGCGGCCAAGCCGAGGTTGGTGGTGAGAAACGAGAGGCCTTCGGGGACGTCTCCGCCGCCGATGCGCGCCACGAGCACGACCGCAAGCAGCGTGAGGGTGGCGCGAGTCCCAGAGGCAGCCGCAATGCCCAACAGTTGCCCGAGCAGTGCGAGGGTCACAGCGCACCTCCGAAGAACTCTTGGACCACGCTGAGTGCCGAAACCACCGCATACGTCGCCGCGAACGCGGTGCCGAGCAGCAAGAAGACCATCGCAGCGAGGAGGCCAATCTCAGCGGCTTCGACGGGCGTCCCGGCGGCCTCGCGTTCCACCTGAGAGGCGACGTAGCGCGTCACGAGCATCGCGGCGAGGCCGACTTCGGCCGCGCCGAGCAACGCCTTGACCGGGAGTCCGAGTGGGCCGAGGAACGTGACGAGCTGGGACACCACGAGGAGTGCCGCCAGCAGTGCGCCGACGAGTACGCGGGCGGTCCCGCGGGTGACCAGTCGTCGGCCGGGGGGCAGCATCGAGACGGCTGGCCGGAGGATCGCCAGTCGGATCCACAGGGCGATCCCCAGCGCCACCACGACGTCAGCAAGGGGCACCCATCCGATGAGCAGCTCTGCCAGCCCAGCAACGATGGCGACAATCCACGTCGTGTGTCGGGCCCGAGCTTCGAAGCGAGATGCGACGTCGGTGGTGCCGTAGGTCCGCGGGTCGGCGCCGCAGCGCTTGCACGGTCCTCGCCCGAACAGCGCCCGCGCCGTCAGCGGCTCGGCGCACTCCGGACAACGCCCGTCTCGGAGAAGAGCTGCGTGATGGGACAGCGACACGGGCCCGGCGAGTATAGGGACCCAGGGGAGGGGTCCTCCACCGGCGATCCAGAAACGACACGCGTGTCGGAACCTGCGCGATATCGCGCGGATGGAATACGGAGTGCGCTACGGTGGTCAGGGAGCCGTGTCGGAGTCGAAGCGAACCATCGGATGGGTGCCGGTGGCCGGGATGGCCAAGCTTGGCTTCGCGTTGTTGGCTGTGGCCACGCCACTGCTCGGGGTGTGGATCGGGTCTTCGTTGGCGCGGATGTTCGGCGGGCCGGTGTGGCTCCCGATCCTCTGCGGCGCGTTGTGCTTTCCGGTGCTCCCGTTGGTCTGGGAAGCGGTGGGTCGCTGGCGTCGTCGCAACCGCACGCGTCCCCCGATCCTGACGCTGTTCGATCGCCTGCTCCTGCGCACGTTGTCGATCAACGTGGTGTTCGTCGGAGCGCTATTGGCCCTCTACCCATCCACCGTGTTCACGGCGTTGTCCGAGCGCGGCGATTGGATGCTCGAGGGCAGGGATGCGCCGTGGGCGGAGCAGGCACGGGATGTGCTGCACGCAACCGCCGACCGGATGCAGTGGCTTCACGAGCTGACGCACCCCAACGAGTACGAAGAGCTCATTGACCCGACATCGACCGGGGATCAAACCGAGATCGACTCCGACAGCTGGGGCGAGTTCTCGTGGCAGCCCTCCCAAGGTGGGGCGTCCAAGCCCGAAGATGTCTACCGCGACGATGCGTGGCCGTTCGAGCCCGAGCTCCATCCGCTTGTGCTCGAGGTTCCTGCCGACGCCCAGAACACTCCGGAAGAAGTCGGAGCGTTCTTTGCAGCCCGCGAGTCGGACCCGCTGCAACGGCTGAGGGCGGTGCACGACTACGTCGCCAACCGAACCGCATACGACGTGCCTGCACTGCGCACGATGAACTTCCCACCTCAAGACGCCCAGACGGTGCTCGATACGAAGATCGCCGTCTGTGCCGGATACGCTCAGCTCGTCAAGGCGATCGGTGACGCTGCCGATCTCGAGGTTGTCGTCGTCGTCGGCAAGACCCGCTCGAGTGACGGCCTCGGCCACGCCTGGAACGCAGCCAAGGTCGACGGCAAGTGGTACCTGCTGGACGCAACGTGGGACGCGGGTTCGGTCGGTGGTGACACGTTCACGAAGTCATTCGGGACCCGCTACCTCATGACGCCACCGACGGTGTTCTTGTCCGACCACTTTCCCGACGACGAGAAATGGCAGTTCGTCGAAGAGCCGTTGTCGATGGGGGACTTTCTCCGGCAGCCCAACCTCGAGCCGAGCTTCTTCGCCTTTGGCTTCAGGCTGCTCTCGCCACGTCGTCCCACGGTCACCGCGACTGGGGGCTCGATCACCGTGGCGCTCGAGAACCCCAACGGCTTCGACGTCTCTGCGATGTCATACGTCGGGGAGAGCTGGGAGGGCGAGTCATCCCGCTGCGAGGTACAGCGCGACGAAGTGGTGGTTTGTCCCCTCGCGGCGAGCGGCCCAAACCTGGTCGTGCTGTTTGGCCCGGATCACAAGAACATGGCCCAGGTCCTCGTGACCCGGAAGTAGAGCCGGCTCAGGCTTCCAGCCGCGGCAGGTACGTTCGGAGGTCGCCCACGACGACCTGGTCCAGCGGTGTCATGTTGTACTGCGAGCCTCGCATGTCCCCGTAGCCCGCCTGTCCATCCACTTCCCACGCCTCGGGCTCCACGCCCATCGCGAGCATGCAGGTGACGAGGACCCAGTTGTAGCTGGTGCCGATGAACTCGGACCACCGGTTGCGTGTGAAGTCCGTTCGGTAGTCGAGATACGAGCCGGTCCGCAGTCGGCCGCCACACGAGCCGATCATGAGCAGCTGGTTGTCGAGTGCGAGGTGGTTGACGTCGACGTCGTCGATCTGGTTTCCGGATTGGCCGTTTTGGTTGCCGATCTCGTTGTTCACGAGGACCAGCGAGTTGTCGAGCAGCGTCCCACCGGTGAGCGGGTCCTCGCCCACGTCGAGCTTCGACAGGAAGTCGGTCAGGTAGCCCATGTGCCATGCATGCGCGTTGCGAATGCTGTCGAGCGCACCGGTGTCGCTGTTGTGGGACGCGCCATGGTGTCCGCCTGCGACGCCGTGGAGCGCACTGGTCAGCAGGACGTCGGGGTCCAGGTAGATGTTGACGACCTGGGTGAGCTCGCATCGAAGCGCGGCCACGGCAATGTCGACCACCGCCTGGGCTCGAGCGTTGACGTCCTCGGGAGCGTTGCCAAGGCTGCTGGGGTCTTCGGGGGGAGCGCAGTCCGCTGCGGTGAGCGAGAGCTGGTTCTCCAGCGTGTACATGTGCTCGACGTGCTCGTCGAGGAGGTCCCGGTCGGCGGCCGAAAGCCGTGGGTTGTTGCGGACGTCGCCGTAGTGCTCCAGCGCGCGGTCCACCAACAGTCGCTTCTGTTCGCGTCGGCGCGTGGCCTCGACGTCGTCGATGTCGAGGTCGGTGAAGAGCGAGGCAAACGCCTGGCCCGGGTAGAGCCCTGGCTGTTCGATGAGCTCGCCTGTCGCCGTTGTCGTGACCGAGCAGGATGCCGCGGTCTCGGACCAGCGGATACCGAGACTCAACGGGATCGACGGGGTCACAAAGGCGTTCTCCGCGATGAGATTGTCGATCGACGAGGGGAGTGCCCCAACATCGATGCCCTCTACGTTCCCCCAGCCGAACAGCCCCGTGCGGCGGTTGTGGTCAGCGGTGTCCAGCCGGTCGATGTGACGCAGCAGGTTCATCCGCTCGCGGAATGGGTCGAACGAGGTGTCCAGCAGTGTGGAGATGGGCCCGTCGATGTCGGACAGCGACATCTCCCGAACGTTGGGCTCGACCACCGACATCCCCGAGACTGCGTCGTTCGAAGGGAACCAGTCGTGGCCGTACATCCCGTTGGTGATGCGCCACGACACGAAGTTTCGGCGGACGCCGTCGTCGATGCGTGCCCGCGCTTGGGAGGTGGGAAGCAGCGAGGACAGGGTCGGGATCGCAAGGACGGCACCGCCGGTCCCCATCAAGAAGCTGCGTCGGCCAAGGCGCTTGGGATTGTTCATGGCGTCCTCACGTGTCGAAAGCGGTCGGAGACAACGAAGTCGATCAGGGCGTCGCGAACCGAGGAGGGAGCGTCATCCTCACCCGCGAGGCGTGTGGAGAGTTCCTTCACCATGCAGGCATCGTCGTCGCCCAGCTCGCGGCCCAGCATGTTGCGCGCGAGGCTCTCCGCCAGGCAGTGCGGTCCTTCCTGACTCGAAGCCAGAGCTTCGGAGAGCGCGACGGGGCTGTCGACGGAGACCGTTTGGCCATCGAGCAAGACCTCGGCGGCGGTGTCGACCGGGAGCTCTGACTCGCCGACGGTTTCGGTCTCGATCCACTGGCCGAGGTCGCCGTAGTGACCCAGTGGCGCGCCCAGACCATCGAGCTGGACGTGACACGATGCGCACGTCGCTTCGGACGTCGCGTTGGCAAATCGCTCTCGAATCCCCTGAGCCGGGCCGCTGCCGGGCTCGGCCGGGTCGTCCTCGGGAAAGGCGGCGGCGTCCGGAAGCGGCAACGGCCGACAGATGAACGCGGACAGCCGGGCACCGCGTTTGATGATGTGCCCCGCGTTTGTGTCGGGGATCTCCTGCGTCGCGACGTACCCCGCGCGCGTCAGCAGGCCCGCGCGATCGGCTGGAAGTTGCACTGGGCCTGCCGAGACTTCGACGCCATACAGGACGGCGAGATTGTTGTCGTCGATGTAGGCCGTACGGTCGAGCAGAAGGTCGGCGTAGGTTCCGGCTGTGTCGAGGATCGTCGCGGTGGCGAACGCCAACACCGAGTCTCCCATCGCGTCGCGCAGGGCGGTGCGAGCCTCGGGGTTCGGGATCGTCTGCAAAGAAGCGAACGGGACCGACTCGAGCTCCAACCAGTCGAAGAAGAAGCCGCCAAGGGCGACGCGGGCGCGTGGGTCGTCGAGCATGCGCTCGGCCTCGGCGCGGAGCGTGGCCTGGTCGAGCCCTCCTTCAGCCGCCGCGAGCAGCTCGGCATCCGGGGCTGAGTTCCACAGAACCCGGGCCAATCGTGCGGCGGTCTCGTGGGGAGTCAGGCGGATGATGCCGTTTCCGATGTCCTCACCTTCGATCCGGTCGTAGAGGAAGTCGGGGTCGATGAGCATCGCAGTGAGCAGCGTCGCGACGCCCTCCGCCACGTTGTGCGTGGCCCCGACCTCGTAGTCGGCTGCGAATCGCTCGAGGTCATCGTCGGTGATCGGGCGCCGCAGGATCCGAAGGCCATAGTCCCGGGTGAGGTCCGAAAGGCAGGGCTCCGAGATGAGGTCAGCACCTGCGGAGACCTCGGGCAGGCAGCTCGACAGCCCTGCGAGGGCGTCCTCATCTTGAGTGAGGTGGGTCGCCACGGTGAAGGCGGCGTTCACCTGGGCGGAGACCTCGGCGTAGCTTGGAGGACCCAGCTCGGTACGGAAGTGCCCGATGTGCGTGGTTGGGATCGCACTGAGCGAGACCTCGAGTTCCTCCACGAGCCCGGGCCCGAAGATGTCGCCGAGAGCGTGGACGTACCCGTCCTGGTTCATGCGAACGAGTGCGGCCAGGGGAACGTCGCCGGGCGTGCAGCCTGCGGGCTGGGGATCGTCCCCATCGGTGTCGTCACCAGGGCCCGTATCGTCGGTGTCTCCACCAGTCTCGTCCGCGCCTTCGGTCTCGGTCATCGGCGCGTCCGCGTCGTGGCCCGCCGTGTCGACGCCCGAGTAGCAGCCCATCGGGACCATGCACGCCGCCAGCCACCAAGATCCCCGCATCATCGTTCGCCACACTAGCCGCAGCTGGCACAGCCGAACATCGGCAAAACTCCCGAATCTGCCCTCGTGATCCCGCTCCCGAGAAAATCGGGAGTTCTACCGATGCCGCACGAGCGCGAACTCGCCTAGTCTGCGGTGGGGAGTCTGCCAGCCGTGTTGAAACCGAAGTATGTCATTGTAGGTGCAAGTCTGCTGTTCGCTGGCTGCTACGACGGCGCGACGATGGCCGACGGAGCCACCGACGGGGGAACTGGAGCCGAAACCGGCTCTGGGGGCCCGACCGATGGTGGCGAGAGCGGGGGCGAGGACCCGCCCGCCGAGGCCAACCTCGTGCCCCAAAGCGTCTCTCGCCGACTGAGTCAGGCCGAGCTCGACAACACGTTGCGCGACTTGATGGGGGACGACACGCGCCCGGCCCGTGGATTCCTCTCCGAGGACGAGTTCGCGCCGTACGACAACGACTATGACTTGCAGGTCGCCTCGCGAGCGTTGATCGAGTCGATGGAAGTGATGGCGATCGACGTCGCCAACCGGCTGGTGCAGGACCCGACCCGACGCGACCTCGTCGTCCCCTGTACACCCTCGACGGACGACGACGCGGCATGTTTCGACGACTTTGTGCGTTCGTTTGGCCGACTCGCGCTGCGGCGTCCGCTGACCGACGAAGAGGTCGGCACCTATTCCGTGTTTCTTCCGTTCGCCACCGAAGACGTCCCAGGGGTCGACAACGACTTCTACACGGCGGTGGCGTTGGCGGTTTCGGCGTTCGTTCAAGACCCCGAGTTCCTCTACCGCATCGAGGCGGGCGTCGCGACCACTGAGCCTGGTGTCTTCAAGCTCAACGACTATGAGATCGCGACCCGGGTCGCGTTCCTTCTGTGGGGAGCGGGTCCCGACGATGCTTTGATCGCGGATGCTGAGGCCGGCCGACTCTCGGACCTCACGGATCGCACCGACGTCATCGACCGCCTGCTGATCGACGACCGCGCAAAGCAACAGCTGCATCGCTATCATGCGATGTGGCTCGGCTATCGCGCCATCCCGCACGAGGCGACGCTGATCGAAGCATTCAACGCCGAAACTACGGCGCTCATCGACCGTGTTGTCTTCGACGACCGCGACAACTACTCCGCGCTGTTCACCACCGAAGAGACGTACATCGATGCGTTCTTGGCCGAGCACTACGGCCTGGAAGCACCGGCGTCGGGCGAGGACTGGGTGAGCTACGGACCCGATCGTGCGGGCATCCTCTCCCACGGCTCGGTGCTCGCCGGCTTCTCGAAGTTTACGGACACGAGCCCAACGCAGCGCGGCATCTTCATCGCCGAACGCCTGCGCTGCAACGAGATCCCCGCGCCGCCGCCCACGGTCGACGCCGACAACCCGCCGGGTAATGCCGACGACCCGAACGCTTGCAAAGAGGAGCGCTACGGGATTCACGCAGAGATCGCCAGCTGCGCCGCGTGTCACAACCTCATGGACCCGATCGGGATGGGGCTGGAGAACTACGACATCGCGGGCCGCTACCGCGAGACCGACGACGGCAAGCCCGACTGCGAGATCTCAGGGGAGGGCGCGCTTCCTGGCGTGGGCTCCTTCAGCGGACCGGGGGCGCTTGCCGACCGGCTCGTCGAATCCGGAGAACTCGAACGGTGCGCGACCGAGCAATACCTGCAGTTTGCCCTGGGGCGCGACCTCGAGGACGACGACCCGCTGCTTGAACACGTCGCGGCCGACTTCGAGGCCACCGACTACGACTTCCAACAAATGATCTCCAACCTGGCCAGCCACGATGCCTTTGGCTTCCGTCGCGAACCGTCCAACTGAACGCCGAAAGCAGACCTGACGATGAGCCATCGAATGGATCGACGAACTTTTCTGCGCGGAGCCGCCGGAGTCTCCGTGGCGCTTCCCGTGCTCGAGTGCATGCTCGACAACCACGGCGTTGCCTTGGCCAACAGTGGCGATACGCCGTGCCGCTACGCGATCGTCTTCGCCGGACAGGCGCTAGGCGGCGACAACTGGGAGAAGAACGGCCAGCGCGTTGGGGGCAAGTACTTCGAAGAAGACGGGCACTTCATTCGCCCCGCGGCGACGGGCGCCGACTACGAACTGACCACGCCGCTGATGCCCGTGGCTGATCTTCGGGACGACTTCTCGGTCGTCTCCAACATGGCGATCCCTTGGAATGCATCGTCGACGGACGGCTCCGCAGTGCCGGCCGGTGGCGCATTCCGAGACTTTCACGGTGGCGGCGCGAGTCCTTTGCTCAGCGGCACGCGCTCCGACACATATAACTTCGCGTCCAATGGCATCACGTCGGACCAGGTTCTGGCGCAGAGCAACCCCGGCTCGCTGTACGACTCGCTGGTCTTGCGGGCACAGCCCTCTTGGTACCTTGGTGGCAGCAGCTACTCGGGGCGCCAATACCTCTCGTACACCGGGGCAGGTGCGCCGGTCGAAGCTCAGACAAGTCCGCAGACCGCGTTCATGACGCTGTTTGGCAACTTCACGCCGGACAACGCCGAAGATGCGGCCCGTTTGGACTTCGAGCTTCGTGGTCGCCGTTCCGTGCTCGACTTGATCACGTCCAAGCGCCAAGGGATCCTGGGCAAGGTCGGCAACGCGGACCGGATTCGGCTGGAGCGACACTTCGACGAGCTTCGCGAACTGGAGCTTCGAATCTCAGGCATTGACCCGGACGTGGCGGCTTGCCAGGTTCCGGACGATCCTGGGTCAGACCCGTCGATCGGTGGCGACAATGCCGGCTCGGGCAGCTCCGACATCGATACGAACACGGGCTACAGCGGCGAGGACGAGCGGGCACGGACGATGGTGGACTTGATCCACATGGCGTTCGTCTGCGACCTGACCCGCGTCGCGACGCTACAGATCTCAGTCTTCCAGTCGCACATGAACGTGTACCAAGTCAGCTCCGACCTCGGCATGCCGATGCGCGCGGACCTGCACGAGGTGGGGCACAACGGCGACCAGGAGACGAACGGTCAGCTCCCGGTCAGCACGATGCTGGGGTGGCACATCGACATCTGGGGCGACCTCGTTCGCAAGCTTCGCGACACGCCCGAAGGCGACGGCAACGTGCTCGACAACAGCGCCATCGTGTTCATGACCGAAGCGGGTCACGGGCTGCAGCTCAACGACGGGGTTTCGCCCAACGCGACGCACTCGGTGGAAGAAATGGTTCAGCTAGTCGCGGGCCGCTCCGGTGGTCTACAGCCCGGTCGTCATATCGACGCGGCCGGAGCCCACCCGGCGCAGAACCTGATCTCGTGCATGCAGGCGGTCGGTCACGAGGGGGACACGCTGGGCGAAGTGTCTGGGCGGATCGACGCGCTGTTCGAGGCTTGATCCTCAGCGCGGGAGGGTCACTGGGAGCCGAGGCGATTCGACAGTCGGTCGAGTCCAACCTGGGCTTTCTTGGACCCGAGACTGAGGGCACGCTGGTAGGCCTTGCGAGCCGCCGGGTAGTTCAGCGTCTTGAACTGGGCATCGCCCAGCAACAAGTGCGCTGCTTGTGAACGCGGGCGGACGCCAGCGGCTCGCTCGGCGTACCGGGCGGCCTGCGCATACTCGCCCTTCTCGAACTTGCTGCGAGCGAGACCGAGCAGCGCGCCATAGCTGCGTCGATCGAGCTCGAGGGCGCGGTGATAGTGGGACGCGGCGGGCCCCAGCCTGCCCTTTTTCAGTTCCTTGTCCCCGCGGGCGACCTCTGCGGCCGCGAGTTTTGGTTGGGATGCGGATGGCTTCTTGTCCGAGTCCGCGGCGGCTACCAAGGGCGCGGGGTCGACCGGGTCGTCTTCGATGAGGACGGGTTCGTCGGTCTCGGTGGGAGGTGGGGCCACGGCGGCGACCTTCGGACGGACCGGGGGAGGAGCTGGCTCCTGCGCGATCGCTTCGATGGCCGCGCGGGTGGTCAAGCCGGTCTTCGTATCGTCCGTGAGGAACTTGCGCAGCCGCTTGGAGCGTACTGCGGGTTCGTCTTCGGTCAGCGCCGACAAGACCTCCGCAGCGGCGAGCTCGGGGCCGGAGAACTCGCCCGCTCGTGCCCGTTCGATCACAGCGTCGCGCTGGATCGGACTGAGACGAGTACGGGTGCCTGCGTGTTCGTCGTCGGGGTCGAAGACGAGGGCCATCGTGTAGAAGTCCGCGGCGAAGGGGCGGCCGCCGTCCATGTCGTAGTAGCGGTCGCCGAACTTGATGAGCGCGCCACTGAACTCCGAGCGGAGCTCGGTTGCGGCCTCTTGTGCTTTGGGCGCGGCCGGGCCGGTGATGTCCTCCAACTGCAGCACGCCCGAGAGCGCGGTGGGAGCGTCAGGATCCGCGGTTGGCGGGTAGACGAAATCCCCGCGCGCGGCAGCTTCCCGGGCGGCTTGGGCGATCTGCTCGGACACGGCCAGCTCCCGGGCGGTCGGCTCGGGCTGAAACAACCACGCTCCCGCACCCACCGCCACGCCTGCCAACGGGATCGCTAGAGCGAGTGCCAGCCTACGACGTCTGCGTCGGACGCGGTCGCCTTCGAGCGCACGCATCAGCTCTTGGATGTTTGGGTAGCGGGCAGAGGGACGCCCGGCCATCCCACGAGCGAGGACCCGAATGAGCCACCGCGGAACCGCAGACTCCGGGACGTTCAGCTCGCCCGACTCGACTGCCCTGATGTACTGCGGGACCGAGCCGCGGGGGAAGGGATAGGCGTCGAACAATGTGCGATACATCGAGATGCATAGCGCGAATTGGTCGCTGGCGTGGGAGGGGGCCTGCTGGCGGAACAGCTCCGGTGCCATGTACGCAGGTGTTCCGAGCAGGACCTCCTGGCTCGTCACTTCGCGGTGCAGGAGCGAGGAGTCCGCCCCTTCGCTGGGGTCGAGAAGCGGTGTCTCGTCGAAGGCGATCGTTGCGGCGCGGGCGAGCCCGAAGTCGAGGACGGTGACGGTGTCCCTCTCTCCGACCACGACGTTCTCGGGTTTGAAGTCCCGATGAACGAGACCGGCGGCATGGGCTGCGGCAAGACCACGGGCAGCATCGAGGAACACATCGCGGACTCGACTCCAGCCAGGCTTCTGGGACTCGGCCCATCGGTGGAGTGGCAGACCTTCGGCGAAGGCCATGGCGATGAAGGACTCTGTGCCGTGTTCGCCGACGTCATAGACTGCGACGACGTTCGGATGATGCAGCTTCGCGAGGGCCTGGGCCTCACGTCTGAGGCGGTCCCGGGACAAGCCCAAGGCCGTCTCAGCATCGACCACAGAGGACCGTAGGACCTTGATCGCGATCCGTCGATCGAGCTCGGGATCGTAGGCCTTGTAGACATCGCCGAGCCCCCCCGAGCCGAGGTGATCGACGAGGATGTAGCGGTCGACGACGGTCCCGGGCAGCAGCAGTGTGGCGGGCTCTGGGGCACTGGGTTCCGTCTTGCCGGAGACCGAGACCGTGCGGGCATCGTCCAGCCTCGCTCGTTGCGCCGCCGCGGATCCTCCAGGGAGAATGCCCGTCCGGTCGTCGTTCGGCATACGGGTCACGGTTGGAGGCCAGAGCGCGCGACGAGACCGGCCAGCGCCGTACGGGTGCGAAGCTGTAGCCGCTCGTAGATGTGCTCGAGATGGGTGTTTACGGTGCGGGTGCTGATGTGAAGCAGCGTGGCGATCTCGGCACTCTTGAGGCCGCGCGCGATGGCCAGTGCCACCTCGCGTTCGCGAGGGCTGAGCTGTGAGACGAGCAGCTGGGCTTGGGCACGGTTGCGAAGCTCGGCCAACCTGACCCGGGATTCGACGCGAAACTCAAACTCAACCGAGCCGAGTTGGATGCGGTCCCCTGCCTCGAGCACGACCTGGGCGATCTCGGCCCCGTTGACCGCGGTGCCGTTGGTCGATCCTAGGTCTCGCAGGTGAGCGGCGCCGGCTTGGATGGTGAGTTCCGCGTGTTGGCGGGACACGCCCTCGAAGGGCACGGTGAGCTCAGCGCCGTCGTCTCGTCCGATGGTCAATGAACCACGAACCTCCACCAGCATGCCCATCGTCTGCGCATCGATTCCGATGAGGACAGGGGTGCGCTGTGGCGCCTCTCGAGGAGGCCGAGAGACCGGCGTCGTGTGTTCGTTGTCCGCGATGCGAGCAGGTTAGCAGGACTGCGAGCGTGACGGTCAGGGTTGGGACTCGAACGCGCCGAGGTCGGGCTGGCCCGTACGCTCGCTACGGTTGAAGTCCTCGGGGACCGGGATGGCGGGGATGACGATCCCCGCATCCCTGGCCGTAGATCCGGCCGCAAGTCGAAAATCGCCGGCTGGCGCGTCCACAAACTCGGCCGCGCTGATTCCGGTGGCGTTGTGCTCGACCCCGAGCGCGTTACCGTCGTCTCGGGAGACGAGTGTGGTGGAGATCAGGTTGTTGGCGACCGTCACCGAGGTGTCCGCGTACCTCCATTCGATTCCGTTGAAGGTGGTGAGCGGGACGTAGGAGGTGTTGTGCACCGCGACGGCTCCGCAGACGTGCCAAAAGCCGATCATTGAGTCGAGGTCGGTGTCGGACGTCGGGACTGCGCCGACCATGCGGGGGTCGTCCACCCACGTGACGTTGTTGACGATGACACCCCGAACGTGACCCCAGCCCAGGCCTAGCGGTTCTCCGCAGGTATCGCTCGCAGGCTCGGGTCGGCTATCGGCAACATCGTCTCCACCAAACAGGATGCCCCGGAAGTTGTTCTTGAGGAGGTTCCGCTCGACTCGCGTGTCGCTCGATCCTCGATCTGCGACCACGGTGGCGTAGGACGTGGTCGTGCACCAGTGCCCTTCGACGACGTTGTCGCGAAGGGTCCATCGCGCGCCGCCAGAAATGCGGATCGCGCTGACTCCCCCGCAGTCCGCCAAGCCCTCCCGAAACGCGTCGCTCTGCTCGAACGTCGAGCAGGCGATCACACCATCGTCTGTCCATCGCGCGAGGCCGGGCCCGATGTCGAGCTTGGTTGCGGCGGCGTCTCGTAGGACCATTCGGTAGAGCTGGTCGTGGCCCAAGACCGAACCGTCGACACCGATGTCGACCAAGGTGTCGTCGCTGCTGTGCAGCGTGAACTCGGCCAGCAGGACATCACTGGCGCGGATCGAGATGAGCGAGACGGTGCCCGAGGCGCCTCCGGCGACGACGACATCGTCCGGGTTTCCGGTGGTGGAGCGGACCGTGACGCCAACCGCGGAGACGACGAGCGTTGGCTGCCCCGTGCGGTCGTAGGTCCCCGGCTCGAGGGCGATGGTGGCTCCCGGGGCGGCGTCGGCGAAGATGATGTGCAGGTTGGAGTTGTCCGCCGGGCTCACCACGATCGCGTCGGGCGGCACGTCCGGCAGCGGTGCGCAGTCGACAGGGAGGTCGTCGGTTGGCAGGGCGCCGGTCGTTGCATCCTCCCCGCCGGTTCCGGTCGAGCCCTCCGACGTTCCCTGCGAGCCTTCCGATGGGCTGCTGCCAGTCTCAGTCTGGGCGGGAGGCTCCCACGCCGGGTCCTGAACGAGGCAGCCCACCTGAACGAGACCTCCAGCAAGGGTCCCCAAGCCTCCAAGGATGACCCAAGATAGGCCAAAGAACAGCAGTGAACAGCGACGCATTCAACAGCCTGCGAGGCCTCGATGTTAGCATGCGCTCGCGGTGAGTGCTGTACTCGGCTTCGCGTTGGCCGCGATGATGGTGGCCCCCGGTCCCCAATCGTCCACCGTCGACATCGATCCCCTCTCGATCGAGGGAGAGCTTCCGCTTCAGTGGCGCGAGTCCACGAATGCGGCCGTGCGCTCCGGACTCTCGCGCGGCGCGGTGGAGGCCCGCACTCGCTGCACGGTGGCTCCGTGTCCGGATCCGCCCGCTGCGTTTGTCGTCACCGGGTCGCTTTCGATTGTCGACCGTGATTGGGCCGTGCGTCTCGAGGTCCGTCGTCCCGGCGAGTCCGAGATCGTCGCGAGCACGGAAGGCTTCTGCGAGCTGTGCGGCGTCGAAGAAGCCATCGAAGAGATCGAGGCCCGCGCCGCAGTGTTGGTCCCGCGGATCGAACAACTCAGCGCGTCCGATCCTGTGCTGATCTTCCGGAGCACACCACCGGGGGTCGAGCTCAGCGTGGACTCCGAGCGCCGAGGGCTCACGCCCCTCGAGGTCCCGACCGAGGCCGGCACCCATCTGGTGGAGGCGAAGAAGCCTGGCTACTTCCCACAGTCGTTCGAGGTCCAAGCGATCGATGGGGTGCAGCAGGAGATTTCGCTTCAGCTCGTGCCGCTGCCCGCGGAGCCGCCACCCAATGGCCGCGGCCTTCGCTTGGCAGGCGTGGCGAGTCTGGGAGGGTCCGTGGTGGCCTTGGCCGCGGGGACTCCGCTCCTCGTGCTGCACGGGCGCTCCTACGAGAAAACTTGCAACGCAGACGACACAGGCCGTTGTCAGTTCGACTACGACACGCAAACCGGCGGCATCGTGGGTACTGCGATCGGCGGCGTCTTGGCGGTCACCGGGGCGGTGATCTTGACCGTGGGCATCCGGCGGGGGCGTGATGCGCAGGCGGTCGCGGTGTCGCCCGGCGGCGTCTCGATCCGATTCTGACTTCGGCGACGGCACAAAAAAAAGCGCCGCCACCCCGAAGGGCGCGGCGCTTTGGTTCGCGAATGCGGGCTACTTCGCGGCGGTGATCCGGTAGACGGAGCCACTTCCACCCGCGGCGGGGACACCTGCGATGAACACATCACCGTGGGCGTTGTAGCCACCACCATACGGCGACATGTTGGACGGCACGTTGCCCACGGGTCCCAGGACCTCTGAAGTGGTGCCGTCGTAAGAGACGGCCCACACAGCGGTGCTGCACAGGTCGGCGTAGAAGTACAGGCCGTCGAAGCCAGGGACTTCACACGATCGGTAGACGCCCAGGCCGGTGATCGAGCAGCCCCCGTTGCTTTGGTTGTACTCGGCAATTGGAGCAACGAGGCCGTCGGCGTTCGTTTGGCCGGGTGCTGCAGATTCGTCGCAAGCCCCATCGTTGAAGCAGTGGTTGCCTTCCATGTCGCCCCAGCCGTGGTTGGTGCCCGCCTCGACGACGGTCACTTCTTCCCACTGCTCCTGGCCAACGTCAGCCACGAACAAGGTGCCGTCCTCGGAGTCGAACGAGAAGCGCCACGGGTTGCGGAAGCCGTAGGCGTAGATCGCATCGTCGACGTTGTTGTCGTCGACGAACGGGTTGTCCGCGGGGATGGTGTAGTCGAAACCGTCGACCGTCGTGCAGTTGCAGGTTCCGCAACTCGGTGAGCTGTCGGGCGTGCTGTCGGCAGCGACGTCGATACGAAGAATCGACCCGTGATGCGTGTTCGTGTTCTGGCCGTTTCCGCAACCGTCGTTTTGCGGTCCGCCGTCACCCACGGAGACGTAGAGCATGCCGTCGGGGCCGAACTGAATCATGCCGCCGTTGTGGTTGGGCGCGGGCTGTCCCATGCCGAGCACCTGGCGGGCCGAGCCGGCGTTGACTTGGCCGCCTTCGACCGCGAACTCGGTCACGCGCCACGAGCTGACCGTGTCGCTGTGAAGGAGATACATCAGGCCGTTGTCCGCGTAGTCCGGGTGGAACGCCATGCCGAGCAGTCCCATTTCGCTGGCGGTGTTGACCGTCAGAGAGAACCAGTCTTCGGCCGGGGCGGTGTCATCGTCGGGGCCGATGCGCTTGATCGCTCCGCCCTTCTGAAGGACGTACAAGACGTCGGTGTCGACCGGGTCGCCCAGGACGAACAACGGCTGGTTGAAGCCAGTGGCCACAAGTTCGAAGCCAACGGACTGCTCGCCCTCAATGGGCGTGTACGGACACTCAGCCGGCTCACCGGTCGTGGACTCGGTGTCGGTCGGGTCGGTGTCGGTTCCCGTCGGCGACGTGGTGGTCGGCGACGTGGTGGTCGGCGACGTGGTGGTCGGCGTGGTGGTGGTCGGCGACGTGGTGGTCGGCGACGTGGTGGTCGGCGACGTGGTGGTCGGCGTGGCCGTCGACGACGATCCTGAGTCGGTTGCCCCGTTGGAGGATCCATCGTCCCCACACGCGGTGAGGCTCAGGCCAAGAAGGAGAGAGGACGAAAGACAAGCAAAACGAACGCGCGGGTACATCACAGGAGTCGCTCCGGGCCGGACAGTAGCGTCGTTGCCCAGCCAAGTCACGTCTCGTGGACTTCGTGATGCCTCGCAGCTTCTCTGCCCCGGCCCGTGACGTTGGCCCCACTACCAACGAGGCTTCGAGGCGCCGCGCAGTCCTCGCCTGTTCGACGTCACACAACATCGGCCAACACCGCCAAGAAGCGGTCGACCTCATCGAAGGTGTTGTAGTGGGCCAGGCTTGCTCGGACGACACCGCCGGCGCCCTCGAGACCGAGCGCCTCAATTGCACCGGGAGCATAGAAATCCCCACAGCGAAGCGCGATCTCGTGCGGGTCAAACCGAGAAGGAATGGCGCTCGCGTCGCGCCCGCTCACGGTGAACGCAATCGTGGGAACTCGGATGTTCGGGTCCGGGTCATGGGGTCCGATCACGGTGATCGCGTCGTGCCTCAGAAGTCCCTCGAGCATCCGCGCGCACAGGGCGGCCTCGTGCGCGGCGAACTCCGCGAACACGGCTCCGTGACGCTGCCGGGCGTCGGGGATGTCGAGGCCGTGGTGGGTGGCTACGGTGTCGAGGTAGTCCGTGATGCCAGGCAGCCCGGCGGTGAGTTCGTGGGTGACGTTCCCCGGCTGGAACTTGTACGGAATGCGGTCTTCGGGGATGAAATCGTGGTTTTGGCCGTGGGCTGCGAGCAGCAGAGATTCTCGTCCGAAGACGGCCGAGAGGTGCGGTCCGAACACCTTGTAGAGGCTGGCCGCGTAGGCATCCACCCCGAGCGATGCGACGTCGATCTGTCGGTGCGGGGCGTAGGCCACTCCGTCCGCAATGACGATCGTGTCTTGTCGGTTGTCCCGAATGACGTCGACGATCCGCGGAACGTCGAGGAGTTCACCTACAACATTGGCGCAGTGCGTGAACGTGACCAGCCGGGTCTTCGGCCCCAGGAGCTCATCGAGATCGTCGACGTGAAGGCTCGCGGTCTCCGGGCGCAGCTTCCACTCGCGGAGCACGAGACCGTGTCGGGCTGCCATGCGACGCCAGCACACGATGTTTGCGGAGTGGTCGAGGTTGGTGACGATCACTTCGTCGCCGGGCGAGAGCGTGGGCCCGATGCCGTCGGCGAGCATGCGAAACCCCATCGTGGTCGAGTGACTCACGATCGTTTCGCGGGTGGACGTGCCCAGCAGCAAGGCGGCCGCCGCCTCTCCGGCTCGCACATCGGCCTCCGCTGACTGCGACAGCCCATAGCTCGCCCCGATCTGCACCGCGCGGTGCTGCATGTAGTGGGTCGTTCGCTCGATCACGGCGCGGGCGGGCACGCTGCCACCAGCGTTGTCGAACAGCGCCCACGGCGACTGCAGGCCGGGGAACTGCGCGCGAACGAAGTCGAGGTCCAAGCTCACCGCGCGGAGCGTAACAGTGGAGGCGGCGGTTTCGTCACCCGTGCTCGGCCACCAGGAACGCCTCTAGCGCATCGACGAACGCTGACCCATCGAGTCCACACCGTAGCTCGAGCAACGTTCGCTCTCCTTCGGCGGTCCACTCGAGGATGCCGGTGTCTTCGGGGTCGCCTGGGGTCGTCGCGGCATCGAGGGTGAACGCGCGCGCGAAGGGGGCTCCCTCACCCTCGAACCGGGCGGCACACGCAACGAAGTACGCCTCCAGCGGACGAGTGACGGGCGGCATCGTGACGAGCGCGACGAAGATGTCCCCGCTCAGCGCGAAGCACTCCAGCTCGACCCGGGTGTCCTGCACTCGCTCCTGCGGCTGCAGTGCTTCGTCCATCACATCCCACATCCCCGACAGGAAGACGGGGCCATCATCGGAGCCCAAGATCCCCATGATCGCGGCTGGGTTGCGAAGAAAAGCTCGCGGTACGGCCCGGTGCGCGTACAGGTAGTGCGCGACACGAGGCTCGCCGGGTGCGGGGTCCATCGCCACGGGGTAGGCTCTCACACGGTGCGATTGCGAGTCACCACGGTGGAGTCCACGGCTTGAGCCGCGCGTACCCATGGATTCAGGTCGCGCTGCGGACCGCGGTCAATCTGTTCTTCCGGCGGGTTGAGGTGGGTGGCACGCGGAACGTGCCCGCCGAGCGCGGAGGCTTGGTGGTGTCGTGGCACCCCAACGGGCTGGTCGATCCCGCGTTGATCCTCACCCAGTGTCCGCGCCCGATCGTCTTCGGGGCACGTCACGGCTTGTTCTCCTATCCGCTGGTGGGCAACCTGCTGCGCGAAGTCGGCACGGTCCCGATCTACCGGGCATCGGACATGTTGGACACGTCGACGGACGCTCGGCGTGCGGCCAACCGCAAGAGCCTCGAAGCGCTGGCTGAGCGGGTCGCGTCAGGCTCGTTGTCCGCGCTGTTTCCCGAAGGCGATTCGCACGACCACTCAGGCCTGCAGGCGCTCAAGACAGGCGCGGCCCGGCTGTACTACCGGGCGCGCCAGCTCGCGCCAGATCGTGAACCCCCGGCGATCCTGCTCACCGGGCTGCACTACGACGACAAGCAGATGTTCCGCTCGAGTGCGCTGGTGGCGTTCTTCCCCCCGCTGGAGTTGCCACCGGAGCTCGACGTCACGCCGCAGGGAGATGTGGATGGTGACGAAGTCCGGGCGTTGGCCCGCGAACTCACCGAGCACATGGAGCAGACGTTGCGCAACGTCGTGCATGCCACCGAGAGCTGGGAGGTGCACGACCTTCTGCACCGCTCGCGTCGCCTCGTGCGGGCCGAGCGTGCGCATCGCTCCGGCGAATCACCGGGCAAGACGACCATTGGTGAGCGGGTGTTGGGCTTTGCCGAGGTTCGCGATGGATACCTGCAGGCGAGGAGTCGGGACTCCGTGTCCACCGCGGTACTCCGAGCCCGCGTCGCCCAATATGACGCCGACCTGCGCTCGTTGCAGCTCGAAGACTACGACCTCGACGCGCCACCGAAGACGCAGTCCGCCAAGTGGATCGCTCTGCTGGCGATTCAAGCGCTCGGCGTGTTCTTCTTTCTGCCGCCGTTGGTCTTCGTCGGCTATCTGGTCAACCTGCCCACCGCCGGGCTGTTGTTTGGGATCGCCAAGTTGGCCGGAAAGCGCCGGAAGGACGAGGCGACCGTCAAGCTGCTGTTGGGAATGCTGCTGTACCCGTTGACGTGGGCAGGCGTTGGGGTCGTGGCGGGCTTCGGACACCACCAGCTGCACCTTGGGTTTCCCAGGATCCCCGATGCTCCGGTCTCGGCCGGTCTCGTCGCCGCTGCGCTCAGCGCGATCGGAGGCGCCGCGGCGCTGCGGTACTGGGTCGTGGCTCGAGAGACCGCACGGGCAGTGCGTGTGCGTCTCACCCGGGCGCGCGCAGCTCGATCTGTGGCTCAGCTCCGACGCGAGCGCGCGGTGATCTACGACGGGTTCTCGGAGCTGATCGACAACACGTCGGTTGTCGCCGCGGACGACACGTAGAGGGCGCTGTGCCGATCCCGTCCCAGGCTGGACCGTGCAGGTTCGGGCCGCGACGTTATGGCTACGGTATGCCCGACGTCGCTCCGCGAACATCTGCATTCTGGCGGTTGTTGCCGAGTGACCAGCAAGAGCGCCTTGCAAAGGACGCTCTTCGAGACGCGACGGACGCGTTTGGTCTCCCGGAGAACGCGATCGAGTTGCGCTGGATCGAGGACGACACGCGCGTTGTCATCGAGCTCGTGGGTGTGGATGATGCTCTGGTCACCCCCTTGGTGGCGACCGCTCAGCGTATCCTGGTCGCCGACGTCGATGCGGCTTTGTCGATCGCGCATCCCAAGGCCCCGCCCATCCGCACGGCGGTGTAGGCGGCGGGATCGCGCTCGGCGCTCCGGGCACAATGGCTACGGTCGGTCCCCAATTCACGGCGAGTGCGGTGCGGGCGAGCGTCAGCTCTTGCTGAAGAGCCCGCGTAGACCGGTCTTCTTTTTCTCGGGCTTCTTTCCGTCCGGCGACTGACCGTTGGCCATCTTGAGGGCCCGAAGGTAGCGCTCGGCGTTGATCAGTCGGGGATCGGACTTGAGCGCCCGCTCGTAGCAAATGATCGCTGGGCCCGCAGCTCCGAGCTCCCGCAGGATGTGGCCTCTCCACATCTGAGCACGAGCGAGCTTTGGCACTTCTGCCAACACGACGCCGAGGAGTTTCTCGGCCCTGGCTGCGTCCCCGCGGGTACGCCCCGAGAGGTTGTACTCGCACCAGATCGCGGCAGCCTGGTAGTCGGGCTCGTCCGGGTTGAGTTCGAGCGCCCGCTTGTACTCCGCATTGGCGCGGTCGAACTTGTTGGCCTTGAGGTAGCGGTCGCCGTCGCGGGCGATGACCTCGCTCTCGAACGCTGCCCGCGCGAGGTTGGCGGCCTCAGCATCGGCGCTGGCTGAGACGTCCTCGCCCCGTTCGAGAGCCGCGGAGATGCGCTGGCGCTCTTCTTTGTTGGAGAGCGTGGTGTTGGCTTCGCTCAGCGCGGCGAATACGTCTGTGACGCGCTCACGCAGGTGGTCCCACCCCTTGGCTTGCAGCGCGTCGGGGTGCATCCGGCGGCTGAGGTCGGACCAGGTACTGCGCAGCTCCTTGCGGCCCGCGGTGAACTCGAGGCCGAGAAGCGCGAACGGGTTGGCATCGGCGGCGATCTGAGCTTCGATGTCCTCGAGCTCGGCAACGAACGCGGCGTGCACGGCATCGGAGGCGCCAGGCTCGGGCGTGGCTGCGACGGGCGGCTCTGGGATTGGAGCCGGAGCAACTGGAGCGACGGGGGCAGCGACAGGGACGGGTGCGGGTGCGGGCGCTCGTTGGGGCGCAGCCGCGGGGGGCGTGACGGGTGCCGAAACGTCTTGTGCGGACGCCCCGGTGTAGAGCATCTGCGAAGCCCACAACACGTACACGAGCTGAGCCGCGCGACGGGGACCGCCTTGGCTGGCCGCCGCCAGGCTATTGAAATCCGTACCAGCCTGAAGCGCCTCGAGAAGGGGAGCGTCGGTTGGACGAAAGCGAAAGTGCTCGTGATACCGGGCATACGCCGCGGTGACGCGGAGAGACGCCCCCAGGTGTGCACCCATCTCGGCCTGCACTCGGGCCTCGTCGTAGTGCCGACCGACCGCGGCCAGGATCAGCTCGAGCACGTTGACACCGGTCATGTTCACGAGTTCGTGCTGGGCGGTGTGCAGGGTGGCTTGTCCGTCGCGAAGCGCGAACAGATGCGACAGCTTCCGGCCACACTGAAACCGAAGCGCCTCAGCCAGTTGGGCCTCGTCGATGGCGCCAAGCTGCTGCAGCGTTTGACCGAGAAGGCCTCCGCCACTTTGAGCCATCTGCCCCAGTCCCTGCATGAGGGTGGCCTCGTCGATTCTTCTCAACTCCAGCAGCACCTGCCCCAGCACGTCAGGGCCGCTGACCCAATTGGTGAAGACCGGCATGCCGCCGCTGAACCACACCCGCCGCATTCCAGCCGGATGACCCCCCGCGGCGGGCTGCTCGACGTCCATCGTGCCGGTAAAACGCTTGTGCAGCAGTGCGAACAGAAGCCGTGGAGGGCTCACCTGCGCAAAGTTCAACACCGTGGCTGCAGCAGCGCTCTCGTTGGACACGCTTGATCAGCGTAGCACCGCTGCGTCCCCACCTGGTACCGTTGTGCCGATCGCGTTCTAGCTGCCCATGAGCATCAGCTTCATCGACGGAAACTCTAAGATCCGCTTCTCGGGGGTCACCGATGTGGGGCGCGTTCGCGACCACAACGAGGACAACTTCCTCATCGCCGAGGACATGCCGCTCGCAGCTGTCTCCGACGGCATGGGGGGACACGCGAGTGGTGAGGTGGCGTCCCAGATTACAGTCGATACGCTTCGGCGGTACTACACGGACACCCACGAAACCGGGGCCGACACGTGGCCGTTCCCCATGCCATCGCTGCATGTGGAGCGCGACCGCATGACCGTGTCGATCAAGCTGGCGAACACGATCATCCACGACACCGGGAAGCGCGACCCGTCGAAGAAGGGGATGGGCTGCACGGCCGACGCGATCTATTTCAGCCAGGGTCGGTTCTTCATCGGCCACGTTGGCGACTCGCGCGTCTATCGCATCCGCGGAACTCAGATTCAGCTCCTCACCGAGGACCACTCGCTGCTCAACGACTACAAGCGGATGAAGGCGATGAGCGGGGAGGAGACCGAGAACTTCCCGCACAAGAACGTCGTCGTTCGGGCGCTCGGTCTCGCACCACACGTGTTTGTCGACATCCTCGTCGAGGAGTATCAGCAGGGGGACCTGTATCTCTTGTGCTCCGATGGGCTCACCGACATGTTGGATGACGACACGATCCTGGGCACGATCACCCGGTTTCAGAGCATCGACACCGCCTCGCAAACACTCGTGCAACAGGCCAATGAAGCTGGCGGCGTGGACAACATCACCGCCTTGGTCGTACGCATCGAGCCTGCGTGAGTTCTCGCGGCATGGCACAGACTTGCCTCGGGCTGGCCTGGGGTAGGTTCGCCGAATCATGACCGTCGTTGCAGCGAAAAGCGTCGTTTCGATCCAGTACACCCTCAAGAACGGCGAAGGAGAGACGATCGACGCCTCCGAAGCTGGCGATCCGCTCCGCTACCTGCACGGCGCTGGAAACATCGTACCTGGTCTCGAAGAGGAGCTCGAAGGGAAGAAGATCGGCGACAAGCTCGAGGTGGTCGTTCAGCCCGCCGACGGCTACGGAGAGGTCTCCGGCCCCGGCCCGCAGGCGCTTCCTCGCGAGGCATTCGAAGGCGTGGAGCCGGCACCGGGGATGTCATTCGTCGCCGAGGACGAAGACGGAAACCAGGTCCACCTGTGGGTCCTCGATGCGAACGAAGAGCGCGTTGTCGTCACCCCAGACCACCCGCTCGCTGGTGTGACGCTGCATTTCGCGGTCGAGATCGAAGCGGTCCGCGAAGCCACTGCGGAAGAGCTCGAGCACGGCCACGTGCACTGATCGGCGGTGATCTGCGGTGATCTGCGGTGATCTGCGGCACCGTCGAAGGAATCGAGGCCGAACGACCATCGATGATCGTCCATGACGACTTCTACTGACTTGCTTCGTTGGTTCGGCCTGCTCGTTTTCGTACCCTTGGCAGGCTGCATCAGTCCGACGGCCGGAGAGGACACCGACGGCGGCTCGTCAGGCAGCAGTACGACCTCGATGACGACGACGGCGGCTCCGACCACTGCGGGAGCGTCGTCCTCCAGCGGGTCTCGGGGCTCGAGCGAATCCACGACTGCCGGAGGGCTGCCGCCGGGATCCGGGTGTTGTGAGGCCCATGCAGGGCCGGGGTGCGACGAGTCCACGGTTCAAGCCTGTGTCTGCGACGTGAACGCCGCGTGTTGTGGGTTCGACTGGTCGCAAGAGTGCGTGGACGTGGCCCAAAGAAGTTGCGAGGCGACCTGTGAGCCGGACGCGACGACGGGTGACTCGACCACGAGCGAGACATCCGGCGACAGTGGGTCGACCCCGGGCGAGGCGACCGTAGGGGCGACCGTGGGGGGCTCGTCCGGGGGCGGGGAGCTTGGACCGTGCTGCGAGGCGATAGGTTCGGGTGGCGGTTGCCTGCACCAACCGACGGAGCAGTGTGTCTGCGCGATCGACTCGACCTGCTGCGACAATGCTTGGACCGCGGAGTGTGCCGCCCTCGCGCAGAGCGACTGCAACGCGTGCACCTCCGGTGACTGCTGCACGCCGCAAGGCAGCCCAGGATGCAACGACGAGACCGTGCAAACGTGCGTCTGTGCCTTGGACGATTTCTGCTGCAACGAGACCTACGACGAGATCTGTGCGGACCTCGCTGCGTCCGATTGCAACGCTTGCAACGGCTGACGGTCGCGGTCAGTCGAAGTGCGCGTCGAGGGACACCAGCGTTCGCTGAAGCTCGGCGCGCAACGGCGCAAGCTCTGGGACGTCGGGGTCGGCGAGCTCGTCGACATGATCTTGTAGATACGCCCGCGCATCTGTGAGCGCGACGTAGCGTTGATCGCACTGCGCGTCTTGAATCACAGGGAAGCGGGTCGCGAGGGCGTCGCCGCCCAGTCCATCGTGAACGACGACCCAGATGGTTCCTCCGCTCGCCTCGAAGGCGTGCCCTTCGGAGTCCCATTGCCACCACGCCTGTCCGAGCAGTTCGAACGACATGGCAGCGGGGCCGAACGCGTCATACTCGAAGCGCTTCGCATCCTCGCCCTCCGCATGCGGACATGCTTCGTCCGGGTCGGGCCGGGCGGCAAGGGGGGGAGCGTGGGCGGAAGGCGAGCGCGGAGTCGCCTGGGGCTGGCGTGGGGGCGCCGGTTTGGATGTCGGCGCAAGCGGAGGAGCCGGACAGCCCGTCACGAGACACGCGACTGCGACGAGCGCTAGGTGCTCGGCCATACCGTCGGCGGGACCGCGATGATGCCGGACATCCAGGCGTATCCCTTGAGGGGCACGAGCTCCATCGCCTTGGGATCGGTTGCGTCAGAGTCCCAGTGAAACTCGGAGACGTTTGCCCCGGTGCCGCAGAACACGTGCATGCCTCCGCGGGCGCAGCCAACCCAGAACGGGACCTTGTCGAGCTTGTTGAGGCCCGTCAGGTTGACCGGGTTGCGACGGTAGTCGAGCACCATGTCTTTGACAGCCAGCTTGTAGTAGGTCCCCTTGGTGCGGGCGACATGAGCCGAGTAGCTATGCTCGCTGTCGGACTTGTCGGTGACGTCGGGATTCCAGTAGATCCCCGTCCAGCCCTTCGCAATGAGGGCCTGGATCAAGAACGTTCCCTTGAGCTGGTTGCGACGGGTGATCCGCGCAACCCCGTCCCAGATCGCTCCCTTGCCAACCTTGTCGAACGCATACTCGGCGCACTCCATCGCCCACACGACGCAGCTGCTCTTCGTCAGGGAAGCCCCGGCGGGAGGGGTGTAGTTGGAGTGGTCGCCGTAGTGCGTGCCGTAGCCGCGAGCGGCTACCGCATCTCGGTGGGCCTTCGTCTTCTTCTCGATGGCCTCTTTACCCGCGCGCGCCAGTTGCATGCTCATTGTGCGTTCCTACCCCTCATGTGGGCCTAGCATAGCGGCACGCTGGCGGGACGTCGAGACCGCTTGGGTAGGGGTTGGTCTGAAAGCCGACTCGCAAAACACCATTCCGGTGCCTCGCGAGTCGTTTCACTCCAGGACTCGGGCTGTCAGCCTTTGGGGACGCCGTTGTCGTCGGAGGGCTTGAACAGGTTGATCGGCATCGCGAGCCGCCGGATCCCGTTCGCGTCTTCCTTGGGCATGTGGCCGCCGCCGATGTTGAGCGACACCGACTGGAACAAGAGCCGGGGTGCGGCGAGCGAGTCGTCGCGCTTCTTGCGAAACTCGACGAACGCTTCCTTACTCGTGTCGCCGGTCAGTTGGATGTTTTGGGCCTTGGATGCGCCGATGGTTGTCTCGTAGGCGAGGGCCCGTCCACCGGGTTGGTAGTCGTGACCCACGAAGACACGGGTGGAGTCGGGCAGCGCGTAGAGCTTGGTGGTGACCGCGTCGTAGAGCGCCTCGGCGCTGCCGCCGGGAAAATCGCATCGGCCCGTGCCTTGGTCGGGCATGAACAGCGCATCACCCGAGAACAACGCGTCGCCGATTTGAAAGCTGAGGCACGCCGGCGTGTGTCCCGGTGTGTGAATCGCGCGTACTTTGAGGCTCCCTGTGTCCAAGATGTCGCCATCAGCGATGAGCCCGTCGAACTGACTGCCATCGGTCGCAAACCCGTCGCCGAACCCGAAGACGGGCTTGAAGGTCTCCTGCACGCTTCGGATGTGCTCTCCGATGAGGACCTTGGCGCCGAGCTCTGCCTTGAGTGCCTGGGCGCCCGTGATGTGGTCGGCGTGCGCGTGGGTCTCGAGGATCGCGTGCACATTGAGCCGGTGGCTCTTCACAAACCCGAGCAGGTCGTGGACGGAAAGGGCTTTCGTCGCCGAGCCCACGGGGTCGTAGTCGAGGACCGGATCGATGATGACGGCGTCCCCCGTCTCTTCATCCCACACGATGTACGTAAGGGTGGCGGTCCCAGGATGATACTTCGCCTCGATCTTCATGCTCCGTCCGGATGCATGGAGCGTGCCGACGTGTCTTCAAGGGGCTGGTTGCCCTGGATACTCGCACGGTCGGCAACTCTTGCGGGAATCGGCGTACCGGAGCGCTTCGGGGCGCAGGGGCTGCGTGTTGGCCATGCTCGCGCGCCGCAGTGTCGGGACACGTGTCGCAGGACGCTTGAAACGCTACGGCTGGGCGAGTCGGTACATCGTGTCGCCGTTGACCACCATCGTCCACGTTCCGGCGTCTTCGTGCGGAGGCGTATCCACCCGGAACGTGGTCTTCTGCGTCATCCTGCCGACGACGAAGTCGTCGCCCACCCAGCCCGCAATCGGGCCCTCGGTGTGCTCGTTCCCGGCGCCTTTCTTTCGGTCGTAGGAGACGCGGGCATCGTGGGTGACCTGCAGCCGCACCCCTTTGCCTTCCCACGTTCCGGCGTACTCGCTCTTCTCCGGCGGTAGGGGAGCCGGCGAGCCACAGGCGAGAATCGCGGCACACGACGTGAGGAGAGCGAGACCGCGCACGGCCCAGATGCTACCCCGTTCCAGCCCGGCGGCCAGCCCGATCGCGGGCGCAGACCCATCGCGCCGCATCTCGCGAGCGTCGAGTCGCTGCTAGCTCGCTGCCATCGCAAAGCGAGTCGCGACGAAGCTGAGGATGTCGTCGAGATCGAACGGCTTGGAAAAGAAGCGGTCGGCGTTGAGTGCAACGCATCGCCGGCCCGCGTCGATGGGGTCCTCGGCGCTCAAGACCACGATGGGCATGCGCGGGTAAAGCGCGCGAATCCGGCCAATCAGCTCGCTGCCTCCGACGTTGGGCATGTCTAGATCTGTAAGCAGGAGGTCGGGCCGCGTGACGCGAGCGATGGACCATGCGACTTCCCCGTCGGGGGCTTCGTCGACCTCATACCCCTCCTCGCGGAGCACCGCAGCGAGCCCCGTACGGGTCCCGACGTCGTCTTCAGCGACGAGCAGGCGTTTCGCTCCGTTCATGCCGTCCATCATGGCGTGGAATCCTCACTCGGTGCCGGCAAGCGTTGCGGGTGTTGCTTTTTTCACCGCGCACTTAGAATGAGCAAAGAGCCAATGAGTCGCAAAGATCGCGATTGCCAGCCCGCTACCGCGCGTTCTCCCGCGGAAGCAGTCGTTCACGCCACTCAGGACGCCGTGCTGGCGATCGACAGTGAGGCGAACGTCACATTCTGCAATGCGGCGGCGGCGAGCATGTTCGGCTTCGCTGAGGACGAGCTGATGGGGCGGAGCATCAACAGCCTGATGGCTGAGCCGTACGCGAAGGAGCACGACGGGTACATCCGGCACTACGAGCAGACCGGAGAGCGGAAGGCCATCGGCCGGGTGCGCACGGTCAGCGGCAAGCGCCGCAACGGGGACGAATTCCCGATCGAGCTGTCCGTCACGGAGTACGAGGAGGAGGGTGGTGGCCGACGGTATGCGGCGATTCTCCGGGACATCTCCGAGAAGGTTCGGCTGACCCAGGCACGGGTCGAGACCGAGAAGATGGCCGCGATCGGCACCACGGCGAGCAAGTTCGCGCATGAGCTGGGCAATCCGATCAACGGGATGGCGGTGAGCGTGCAGTTGCTCAAGCGCTGGCTCGAACGTGCCGAGCCCGCCACCGATGCTCGCGTCATGGAACGACTCGCGCTGCTGATGGGTGGGATCGACCGGTTGACGGAGTTGCTCGGCGAGTTCCGGATGATGTCTCGTCGGCACGAGTATCGCTTTGAAGCGATGGATCTCTCGGTCATGGTCGCCGAGCTCGCGGAGATGGAACGACCAGCCTACAGCCAGCGTGCCGTCGGCATCGAGACCGACGTGGCGCGAGACCTGGGCCCGGTTCGCGCCGACGTGGGCAAGCTACGTCAGGTGCTGCTCAATCTGTGCAAGAACGCGTTCGAAGCGATGCCCGAGGGCGGAACCATCAGCGTCTCCGCTGACCGCACGGCCGTCGGCGTGATGATCGAAGTCAAGGACACCGGTCCCGGTGTGCCTGAGGACTTGGACGTGTTCGCCCCGTTCACGAGCTCGAAGCTCGAGGGATCGGGCCTGGGACTTCCGATCGCGAGGCAAATCGTCGAGGCCCACCAGGGGACGTTGTCCTACGAGGCGCCTGCGGCCGGGGGCACCGTGTTTCGGATTCAGCTCCCGGGCTAGTCCGAGTTTCGGACGACCATCACGGTGCGGTCGCATCGGTTTACGACCTTGCCAGCGGTCGTGCCGAGTACCCGGTCCAGACCCGAGTAGCCGTGACTCCCGATGACAACGAGGTCGCAGTTGCGCTCCTTGCAGATGCGCAGGACCGTGTCAGAAGGCTGGCCTAGTTCCGCGACGAGCTCTGCGACAATGCCCTCGGGTAGCCCCTCCGCGACGCGCTTGAGCTGTCCACGTGCGTGCTCGACCAGGAAGTCCTCAAACTCGTCCCCTTGGAGTGACCAGGCGATCGCGGGAATGCTGTTGGGGATCTGAACCGCGCGACACAGGATGAGTGCGCCGCCGCAGCGGTCCGCGAGTTCTACGGCTTGGCGGAGGACCTCGGGCTGTCGCTCCGAGCCATCGAGTCCGACGAGGATCTTCGTGAACATGAACCGACAGTGTGGGTCCACGGGCCGCCGAGGCGTGCAAAAAGTTCGCTTTCCGTCGAATTTCGTCTGATGCCGCACGAACTGCCGGACGGCGGGGCAGCGCGCACGATTTTCCGGCAGGGGATCCGATCCGGACCTCAGCTACTTGGATTCGGGGTTGGCGTCGTTCTTGCTTTGTCCTTGGGGTGATGCAGCGCGACGACCTCGATGCCGAGCAGGAGCTGGCCCTGATGAAGCGCTGGAGAGCGGTAGGTTCTCCGGGTGCTCTGTCGACACTCGTTCGGTCCCAGCAGCCGATGATCACGCTCTGGGCGCGGCGCTACAGCAGTCGGGAGTGCTCGCTCGCCGACCTTGTTCAGGAGGGGAACGTTGGCCTCATGCAGGCAATCGAGCGGTTCGACCCCCAGCGAGGTGTCCGTCTGGGGACTTTCTCCAGCTGGTGGGTCCGCGCGCACATGTTGCGCTTCGTCGAGCGGAACACGCGACTCGTCCGCGGCGCGACCACCTCCGCGCGGCGTCGGCTCTTCTATCAACTCGCGAAGACCACTGCGGCGCTCTCACGGGACGGTGCGGTCCCCGACTCGTCCGAGATCGCCGAAGCGCTCGGTGTTTCCATCGAGGACGTGGAGGCGATGTCGAGCCTGCGAACCCCCGCCACATCGCTCGACACGCCGGCGCATGACGACGACACCGCGTCGATGGAGCGGGTCTGCGACCCTGCGCCGTCTCCCGAAGAGGAGCTGGCCGACGCGGAGCTGGCCGAGCGACTTCACGGTGCCCTCGAGCACTACGCGGCCGATCTCGACGGTGCTGCGCTGGCCATGCTCCGTTCTCGCGTCGCTTCCATGTCGCCGACCCCGCTCCGAGATCTTGGAGCGCAGTGGGGCCTGTCGAATGCCGCGGTTCGCCGACTCGAGAAGCGGGTGTCCACTCCGCTGAGGCGCTACCTGTACCGGAGCATGGGGGACGCAGTCCTCGAGACGCTGGGCGGCTGCTGAGCACGCTCGGCGCTTGGCGGCGTCGCCAAAACTGGCAGTACGCCCGGTACAGCGGCGTTTCGGCTCCTACCCAGGAGCGAAAAACCCTTCGCGATCCGCCGCGCCGGGTTTCACCACGGGCTGCTAGGCCGGACTACTTGCTGGCCTTCTTGGTGTGCTTGCGAGCCAAGAGCAGGGCGACCTGCTCCGGGTCTTCGTCGCGATACTGATTCATCCGGTATTGGATGGTTCGCGGTGACACACCGAGGATCTTGGCGGCCTTCGAGGTGCTGCCCCCGACGGACTCCAAGGTCTTGAGGATGACGTAGCGCTCCACCTCCGCCATCGACGACCCCGGAACGATCGGGAGCTCGTCGAGGGCACGTCCCGAGCCGAGAATCGCCCGCGGAAGGTGGCGCACGTCGATCTCGAAGTCGTTGCACAAGGCGACCGCATGCTCGATGCTGTTCTCGAGCTGGCGGACGTTGCCGGGCCAGTCGTAGCTGCGAAGCGCGTCGAGGCTGCGCTCGCTGATGCTTCGGATCTGCTTTCGGGCCCGACTGGCGTGCTGTGAGAGGAAGTGCATCGCCAGCAGCGGGATGTCGTCTGCGCGCTCGCGTAGCGTCGGCATGCGGACGTTGATCACGTTGAGTCGGTAGAACAGGTCCTCACGAAACCGTCCCTCTTTGACGTCCGCGAGGAGGTCGCGATGAGTCGCGGCGATCACTCGGACGTCGATCGAGATCGGCATGTCGCCCCCAACGCGCTCGTAGGTCCGCTCTTGCAGCACACGCAGCAGCTTGACCTGGACCGACAAAGGGATCTCGCCAACCTCGTCGAGAAACAGCGTGCCGCCATGGGCCCGGCCGAACCGTCCATCGCGGGCCGAATCCGCGCCAGTGAACGCGCCTTTCTCATGTCCGAACAGCTCGCTCTCCAAGACGCCTTCGGCGAGTGCGGCGCAGTGCACGGGGATGAACGGGCCGTCACTTCGTGGGCTGGACCGATGCAGAGCCAGCGCTGCGAGTTCCTTGCCGGTCCCGCTCTCGCCGGTCAGCAGAACAGACGCAGGGGAGTCGGCCACCTGATGCAGAAGGTCGAGGACGTCGCGGGAGGCTTTGGATTGGCCGACCCAGCCAAGACCAGGCTTCTCGGCTTCGCGTTCCTTGCGGAACTGCTCCAGCTCGCGTGCCGTCTCGCGGTGGGCCAGCAGGCGCTCCACCACAACGAGCAGCTCGTCAAACCGGATGGGCTTGGTGAGGTAGTCGTCGGCGCCCTGCTGCATCGCGTCGACCGCTCGCTCGACGGTGCTGTAGGCGGTCATCACGATCACCCCAACCTCGGGGTGCGCTTCTTGGACCTTCGCCATCAGCTGCGTGCCGTCCATGCCAGGCATGTGCACGTCGGTGATCAGCAGATCCGGGACGGCCGCTTCGACGAGGCCGAGGGCTTTGAACGCGTCTGCCGCGCCACGAACCTCGTATCCTTCTTCACGCAGGAGCTCCACGAGACCGGAGCGGGCACTGGATTCGTCGTCCACGACGAGGATCTGGGTACGTCTCGTGGAACTCTTCGGCATGGCAGGTCGGTAGGATGCGAAATGTCGGGGCAGAGCAGCCGGCAGATTCTGCGCCGCCCCCTGGTTTCCCCGCCTGGGAGCCCCTGGAGCGGCACGATGGGAGCGACGCCTATTCGGCGTCTTTCGCCTCGCGCTCCTTCTTCTTGTCCCATTTGGCCTTCTTGCGCTTGATCCAGGGCTTGTACTTGCCCTCCTCCAGCAGCGGGAGGCCGTCGCGTTCGCGGATGACGTTGGGGAGCTGCCCCATGATCGCGCGTCGACAATTCTCCGTGTACGAGATCCGCTCGTGTCCGGCGCGTTCTAGCAACTCGTCGGCGCGATAGAACCCGTTCTTGACGACCTGCTCCGGCGTTGGAACCCGGTACCAGACCTTGACCAAGTCAACCCGGCGAGGCGCCTCTCCGTCGTGCTCGCGAGCCCACTGACGGCAGTGGTACCGGGCGAACCACTTGCGGTACCAAGCGCTTGGACCCGATTCGCCACCGATGACGCGTCGGTTGATCTTGCGCATCCGGTCATTCCAGATCCACGGCTGCGGTTTCTGCTCCTCGGCATAGACGTCGGTCCGGAGATCCCACGACTCGCCCGCGGCGTCGGTCACCATGACCTTGAGGAACACATTGCTGCGCGGTGGGTTGGGCGCAAACATGCCCCAGCCCTGGTCGGTCGTCGTCCGCGTCAGGTAGGTGGTGAACACGCCACGGGCCGGGTTCCGGAAGGTGGACAAGCTGTCCTTGCCGGGCATGAGCCAGGTGGCGACTGCAACGAGATGCCAGATGACCAGGCCTCCGATGAGGAGCCGCCCCGCCGGACCATAGGCCCATGGCTCACGGCCAGCGATGGTGGCATCCGCGCGGCCACGATTGCGGCGTGCTTGCGCGATGGCGATCCCGGCGACGGCGACCGCGGTGGCGACCCAGACCCAACGGAAGTCCCATTCGGGCTTGACCTTGATCTGCACGACAATGCCGGTGAGCACGCCCACCAGTCCGAACAACAACGCGCCCATGGGCAGCCGAGCAGCGTCTCGTGGCAGCCCGGGCAGGGTGACGTCCGCAGCGGGCAGCACCGGAAGCCGCTCGCGGATCGACTTTGGCATCGGCACGCCCCAGACGTGGAGACGGTGTCCAATGTCTCGTAGCGCGGCTGCGATCTCGTGGCCTCGAATGAAGGCGAACGTCGCGGACATCATGCCCGTTTGGAACTGCCCAACGTTCATCATCGTGAAGATGTGACCGTGGAAGGCGAGGTGCCAGACCAGGAGTACACGGCGGCCGAGGATCCAGGTGCACACCCATTTGCGGTCGATGACAGCTGGGGTTTCTCGCTTCCAACGGCCGAAGCCGCGGTACTGGAACGGGTTGTTGCCGAGCTTGTGCCACAGCAGGTACAGGCCGACCCACAGACCGATCCACAGGCCGGTCCAGGTCTGCGCCGACACACCCTTGGGCGTGACGTGCACGGGATATGCGACGTAGATGATCGCCGCCGTGAGTCCGATGATCGAGAACCAGGTGCCGCGGATGGCCCACTGACGCCAGCGTGCATAGGGCTCGAACTTCTGCGCGATCGACCACCGCGTGACGATCCCGAAGATGATCAGCGCGAACGACATCTGCCCGACCTTGGTCGCGTACGTCATGCCGCGGAACACCGTGGTGGCGCCCAGCGAGGAGAGGTACTGGGGCGGGACCCGGTAGAAGTGGTCGAGGTTGAGCGCGTAGTACATCGCATCGCCAGCCATCCACACACTCCCGGTCTTGAGCGTACCGGTGGTGACGTAGATGGTCGCGAGCTGAAGCATGATCAGCTTGCGGGGCCACGATGGGATGCGGCGATAGATGGGCTCGAGGCCCTGCGGGTGCTCGTCGTCGGGGCTCAGACCTGCGCCTTCTCCGGGTCCGCCTCGTTCACTGAGCCGGCCTTGCTTGCGGAGCTTCCGACAGCGCAGCCAGTTGTCCACGCTGTAGGCGTGTCCGCTCCGTGCGAGGACCAGGTAGACCAGCATCGTCCGGTAGACGATCTCGGTGCCTTCCCATCCCAGCGAGTTGCGGGTCAGGATGCTGTTCATCAAGAACCAGGTCAGCACCCCCATCTGCCGGGTACGGAACCCGATGATGAAGCAGACCGCGACCGCCTGGAACGCGAACAGATGGATCCAAAAAACAGTGGGGGAGTCCCAGAAGTAGAGCAGGGACCACTTGGGCCCCTTGAAGAACTCCCACCAGGCGGAGGCGTCGAAGAAGCCGTACGGCTCCCCCTCGACCATGCCATCGCCGAAGCCCGCGAACTGCTTGCTCGCGAAGACCTGCCGCGCGACGTCGGCGGGGAAGATGCCTTCGTCCGTATAGAGGAACGTGAAGACGTCCCACATGCCGTTGATGTTGGCGAGGACGAAGAAGCCGAAGACGATCCGGAAGAAGGCAATGCCCCGGGGGTCTTCGGCGCTAAGCCACCAACGCTTCCAGCGGTCGGCGTGAAGAATGAAGAAGAGGATGACCGCGAAGGCGCATCCCAGCAGGAGCCATCCCATCGTGGGCGAGAGGGCGACGGCCTCCTCGTTCACGGTTTTGTTTGCGAGTGCGAGCAACATGCCGGACTCCGATCAGGTCGATGCGGGAGATGGCATGCCAGCGCCGAGGTCGGCGGCCGGCTCTTTGGCGATAGGCTTGGCGGGACGACCTGCGAGCGGTGCAGCGGGGGGGAAGGGGGGTTCTCCGCCTTGCATGACCGGGTTTGCGCGCTCCGCCTCCGTTCGAATGGCCCAGCGCCAGACGAAGTAGATGAAGGCCGCGCCGAAGACCCACAGGCCACCCATGGTGCCGAAGATCGCGACGTCGAGGAGTTGGAGCGCAAGCAAGCTCATGCCTTCAATGGTGCCGTGGCGAGGAATCTGGCGACCGGAAAGGGCTGCGCTGGCGGGTTGACGCCGACCGGCAGGAATTGCGGGGCGGGCCCGCTGCTCACGCGGCGCGGGAGCGAAAATGGGACCTTCGGGCGCAGACCTTTCGGATTGCCCTGCGACCGCACGACGGTTGCTAGGGCCGGCCCCGTTTTTTCCGCTGGCGCGCCGATGCTCGCAAGCAGCGTCGCCCGGCAGGCCTATCCGTCGTGCAGCTCGAGGTCGAACGTCGCTTCAAGTGTCATCGCGCTGTGCCCGATCCTCCAGCGCTGAATTCCGGAGGGTGCATTCGTGTACGCGGTGAGTCCTTCGGGTTCCCACCGCAGCGCAAATGGCGTCGGAGCGCTGAACGGAAGCTGGCAGGTGAAGTCGTGATTGAACCCGCGACGGACTTCGCGGCGCTCGTCGAGCAGCACCTTGAAACGCCCCTTGCGCTCCCGGGCGACCCACATCCACTCGGTGCGACCGCGGTCCAGCGAGAGCATGGTGCGATCGCTGGGCATCTCGACCGAGCTGATGAACGCGAAGTGGAGCGTCTCGCCGGCCACGTCCACGCTGAGCGTCCGGCGGGGAAGTGTCCGGCGCTTGCCGAGCGCCTTGGCCGTGGCCAGCGGGTCTGGGCCTGTTGTGTTGACCTCGGTCATCAACGCCCGGTGTTCTTCGTCCGCTCCGTCCTCGCACAGGGCGCTTCGGTAGTCGACGCGGAAGGTCTCGAAGACGATCTCGGGCGCAGGTGCGTTGATCGACGCGAGGAACACGGGTCGAAGCGCAGCATCTTCCACGTCGATGCGGTGTGGCTCGAAGCGTTCGGTTTGCCACGGAGCCCCGCCAACCGGGTCGCCGAACGTTTCGGCGTCCTTCTGAGCCTCAAAGCTGATGAACGCGCAGGTGTCCAGCGGCGCATCGGCCTCGCACCCATCACGCATCACCACGCTGAGTCTCTGCCGCCATCGGCTGCCGTCGGGGGAGACCGCAAAGACGGTTTGTCCGACTTTGGCCCATGCTGCGAGGTCAGGACCCGCCACGAGGCTTCCTATGAACACAGGTTCGTCTTCGAAGCGGCGAACGCCGCCGACGGCCTGAAGCGGCGGTGGTTCTTCCGGAGCGGCTTCGACCCAGCGCTCCGCCGGTACATCCTTCTTCGCGACACCAGCCTCGGCCGCCGGCACCACAGAGACCGTTGGTTGCGCTGGGCTGGCAGGGGACTCGGGTCGGCACGCGACCAGTCCGACCATCAAGAGGGCTCCCGAGCTTCTGCGATCTACGGTCACTCGCCCAGCCCCGTCAGCACGGCATCCAGCGCTTCGATGTACTCCTGCGCGTCGCGGTAGCGGTCTTTCGGAGTCTTGGCGAGGCCGCGGTCGACCAACTCGTCGATGGCTTCGACGAGCGCTGGGGTCGCGGCAAGCGGGCTGGGCACGAGTTCGCTGACCAGCGGTGGGGTGGTACTCACGTGCATGGTCAGCAGGGTGACCATGTCAGCGGCGCGGAAGGGCAGCTTGCCGGTCAGCATCTCGAACAACAGGACGCTGAGCGAGTAGAGGTCGGCGCGGCCGTCGACGGTCTGCGCGATCGCCTGCTCGGGGGCGATGTACGCTGGGGTTCCTAGCGTCATGCCGGCCGCGGTGAGTCGTGCGGTCTCGGGCGTGAACGTGTCGTCGGGGAGCTTCGCAATCCCGAGGTCGATGAGTTTGACGATGGGGGCATCGTCTTCGACGACAAACAGCACGTTGTCGGATTTGACGTCACGGTGGACGATCCTGCGCTCGTGAAGGTGCCCGAGCGCGAGAAGGATTTGTCGGGCGATCTCGAGGGCCTGCCGGGGCTCGAAGGCGCCCTCGAGCATGCGGTCGGCGAGATTGCGGCCCTCGATCACATCAAGGGCGATCCATCGCGCTCCGGAAAGCTCGCCGTGGGCGTGGCTGCGGACGAAGTGCTTGTGATGGATCAGGTTCATCGCCAGACACTCGCGGTCGAACCGGGCCCGAATCCCCTCGGTCCCCGGGCCAAGGAACACAACTTTGAGCGCGACGTCTTCGCCGGTTTGTTCGTCGTGGGCACGGTGGACGACGCCCATCCCCCCTGCGCCGAGCCGGGGCCCGAGTCGGTAGCGGCCCCCAATGACGGCCGGGAGGTCGGCTGGGCTCGTTACCTCAGGCGGGACGCCATCCATCGCTGGAGGGGTCTGCGCTCCGGGGGCGGTCAGGAGGTCGACGAAGCGTGAACGCGCTTCGTCGAGTTGCACCTCGAACTCGGGCTGCGCAATGCCCATGGCTTTGGCGACGTCGGCGGGGTCGTTGCCCTCGAGTTCGATCAGCGTCAGCATGGTGCGCTGCTGTGAGGTCATCTGGCTCAGCGCCACACGAACCGCATCCGCGACGACCTGCTTGCCGGCGTGCAGCGAGAGGTTGGCTGCGCTGAGCAGCTGGGGCCGCGACAACGGAGTCGAGACGCCTGCGTCGATCTCGAAGTCGCCCGCGACATCCTTGGCCATGCCGATCAGCCAGGGATGGAATCCTTGGGGGTCGCGAAGCTCGTGCAGGCGATTGGCGGCTCGCACGAACAGCTTCTCGCACGCGGGTTCGGCCTCGTCGGGGTCGGAGAGGATTGCGGAGAGAATCCGGTACAGGGGGATTTGGTACCGACGCACCAGCTCGGAGTACGCGAGCGCGTCCTGTCCCTCTCGATAGGCCTCGATGAGCGCCTGGTCAGTCGACTGGATATCGACCGTATGCTGCTCTTCAATCATCGGCGCCGGCCGAAGCCAATCCCATTCAGAAGCACGGTTACGCCTGGCGCTGGAGTCCGGACAGGACGTGTCTGGCCGGCACGAAGTGCTCGTTCCCCTGGGGGTCCTTCAGCATCACGCCGAGGGGGACGAACTTTTGGACGACGCCCCGGGTCTCCTCCAACTTGACGTCGTCCCCGACGCGGACGAGCTGCCGCAGGTAGTAGTTGGCGATGATCTCCTCGGCGGGTCTGCGCATCGACCACGCCATGAGGAACGCGACGAGCACCAGCATCACGATCACGAACACGCTGAGGTTCGAGGTGATGAACGAGACGTCCAGGCCGAGGGATTCGAGCGCGATCAGGCCGACGATGAGCATGATGCCCAGCTCGATCGGTGCCTCGAACATCTTCGTGCGGCCCCCCTTGAACTCCGAGAAGAACGCTCCGGCGAGTCGCCCTGCGGCGCTTGCCGCCACGCTTCCGATGGCGATGATGAGCAGCGCCGAGATGATCTTGGGGAGGTAGCTGAGCGCGGCGAGGACAGCCGTCGAAGCGGCCTCGATACCCAGGGCGTCGGCCGCGGACGTCACCGCCATGAGCAGGATCGCGAGATAGGCCAGATTGGCGACGGCCCACGATGGCGTAGCATCTTCGCGGAACGCCTGGAGCATACGGCCGAGCCGGGTCTCTGAAACCACCTTGTCCAGGGGCGTCACCTGCAACACGCGTTTGACGACACCTCGGACCACACGCGCCGCGAGCCACAGCGCGAGAAAGACGAAGAGGGCGGAACCGACCGAGGGGGCGTACTCGGCCACACTCGTCGAGACGGACTCGGCAAGGCGTCCCAGGGTGCTCGCGGGATCGACGAACGCGAGAGGAAGTTCAGGATGGGTCACGGTCGGAATCCGGCGTCGCGTCGGTGCGCAACCAGCTGAGAGGGGCAGCGAACATGAGCATTGCGACTTCGGCAACCGTGGTCATCAAGGTGACCTTGGAGCCAACCTTGTCGGCAAACTCGGAGGAGGGCGGGGGGCCCAGGGCCACACCGAGCAGCGCGCCGATGTCCACGTCCTGCGGCCGCACGCGGTCTCGATCGGGGGGCGCCTCGCTCACGGCTTGCATCATAGCGCCCGCGGGCAGAGCGAGCACAGCAGCCGGCTATCTCGGGAGCCAGCTGCACATTGCGTCGATGGCTGCGGTCACTCGTGGACAGTGTTTCCGCAGGAATCCCTCGGTGATTGCGGCCTCACGGGGCAACTCGGCGACAGCGTCCAAGGCGGCCTGGCCGTCGAAATCGACATAAGCTAGGCGGGCGGTGAGCTCGGAGGCGGGGCGTCCGAACTCGGAGCCTGGCAGAATCGCGACTCCGGCCTCGTCGAGCAGGGCGCTGCAGATGCCGGTGGAGTCGAAGACGCCCCGCCCTGCCAACGGTTGCTGGAACGCGGAGAAGTCGGGGAACAGGTAGAAACCGCCGGTGGGCGAGGCGCATCGAATGCCCGCGGCCGTGAGCGTGCGGTGGCACCAGCGGCCCAGCGCGCCAAGGATCCTGCGCGAGCGTACGAGGTACTCCTCGATCTCGTCGCTGGGCTGAAACGCGGTGACGCCAGCGTACTGGATCGGCGCGCTCGTGGACGTGTACGTCTCGCTCGCCGCCGCTGCCATCGCGTCCTGCAGCCAGCGCATGTCGGGCGGAAAGAGGAACGTACCGAGTCGCCACCCGCCCGCGCCGCACCACTTCGAGAGCCCGGCGGAGACGATGGTGCCCTCGGGATAGAAGCGCGCGATCGAGACGTGTTGGCCCTTGTGGTGGAGCTCTCCGTAGATTTCATCGGAGAGCATGACCACCCGGTACTTCTTCGCGACCTTGGCCAGGGCGCGGAGGTCGTCGAGGCGATACGTGCCGCCGGTTGGGTTGGAGGGGTAGTTGAGAATGATCAGACGCGGGCGTTCGGGGTCCTGGGCGCAGAATGCCTCCAGCCGGGCGGGGCTGAGCTGCCAACCATCGGCCTGCGAGGTTTCGAGCAGTTCGACGCGTCGACCGATGATGCGAGCCTGCGGCGCATACGACACCCAGGCTGGTGTCGGGATGACCAGGTCGCCGTAGTAGGTGAGCTGCAGCAAGAACATCAGCTCCTTGCTGCCCGGACCGATGAGCACGTCGTCCCCGGTGCGCTCGATGCCGTCCGTGCGGTGGTGGTAGGCGGCGACCGCATCGCGGAGCGCTCGCAGTCCGCACACGGGCAGGTAGTCCTTCTCGTGCGCGTGATCTCGGAGCGCTTGCACCACCGGCTCGGCCACGGGGAAGGGCGATTGTCCGAGGCCAAGCTTGTAGACCTGGCGGCCCTCGGCGATGAGCGCGTTGGACCGCTCGTTGATCGCCACCGTCGCGGATTGCTTCATGCCACGCACATTGAGGTTCAGGTGTGCGTACGGCGTGGCCTTTTGCATGCCAACCAACGGTAGCTGCTTCTTCCGGTGCGTCCAAGGACCATCGCGTCGCGAGTATCCGTTGGCCCGCCGGGGGCACGAGTGCCTAACGCCCCTGCGCGTCCGGACTCCGCTACGTGCCGGCCTCGTCGTGCAACTCGTAGAGCTGTTTGCCGAGTCTCAGGCCGGCCAGGCGCCGCTGGCAATCTTCGCGCTCCAAGTAGCGAGGCACCAGCTTCGGCTTCTGAATGACTCGCCTACTTTCGAGTTCCGCGATGACCGGAAGGTGCTCAAGCGCGATCTTTCCGACGAACAGTCGCTCGAGATCTTCGCCCTGCTCCAAGTAGGCGAGCAACGCTATCAAGCCGCGCAGGTAGATGCAGTCTTTGATGAACCCGCCCCCGCGATAGACCCGCAGGGCGATCTGAAACGCGGACCGAGCCGGGAAACCGTATCGGCACAACAACCGGAACGTGTCGACGAATGTCGCACCGTCCAAGACGGCCCGAGCTGCGATGACGCGGGCGGCAAGGGTCCGTAGGCGGGTCGGGGTCATGCCACTGACCAGGTACTCAGCCAGCACGGCGAGCCCTTCTTGAAGCTCTTCGTACCCGGCGAGCCCGCTCTTGAGCTGCAGGAACTTCTGCGCCTTGCCATTGAAGTGGGTGACCATGTGCGTCCCAACTTCGTGTTGCATCAGCGCATCGGCCCGGTTCCGCCGGGTCTTGCTGTTTGAGGCAACGTAGAGGTTGCCGCGGGAGACCATCATCCCGGCAATGATGTTCGGTCGGATCTCGACCCGAGAATCGACTCCCTCCCACTGCCGCCGGTAGTACGCGACTTCGTCCTCCGCGAGCCGGGCGAGCTCCTCGGGGGCGAGGGATGGACCGGCCACTGGGCTTCGCGTTGTGGCCGGAACCCGCTCGAGGAGTTCCTCGGCCGCACGCATCGTCGCGGGAGAGATTCGTCCGTAGAGTTGCAGGCTGCCAAGCAAGAAGCGCTCCGTCCCACGATCCTTGAGCATCGTTAGCTGCCGGTCGAGCTCTTCCTGCTTCTCGTCCAGGAGTGCACCCATCGTGGGATCCTCGATGCGTTCCATCGGAATGGCAAATAGCTCGCGCTTGGCTTGGGCCGGATCGATGGGGAGCGGCCGATACCGCATCGCCCCCAGGCGCTCGTAGTTCGAGCGACGAAACTCGCTCCACAGCGGTCCCAGGTTCGTGGGCGTTGCGGTGAGCAGGAAGTCGAAAGAGGACGAGATCTTGTCCAGTCTCTTGTCCACCTCCCAGACCGACTTGACCATGGCGCGGCGGCCCAACGCATGGAAGTTCTTGGGGCGATGCTTGGTCTCGCGGCGCGCGAACTGAAACACCGTGTGGCGCAACGCCGAGTCCAGCCCCGCTCTGAGGGTCCGTAGCACGCCCGGGAATACTGTCTCGGCGTCGAAGTCGCGGTACGAGGGCTCAACTTCGATTCCGATTTGGAGAAGGTCGGTCCGCCCCTTCTTGAAGAGTGGTCGTAGGCGCTTGGGGAACGCACTGGCCTGGTCCGGAACCTCGACCTGAGCCACCCGCCCCGTACTCTTGATTCGGCGGAGCTGCTTGGCCAGCACCTCGAGTGCTCCGTCGGCGGCTGCACCTTCGGGGCTGGCAAACAGTCGAAATCCTGGCTCGCGAGGGCCGTCGTCGCGCCCTCCGATCGGGGCGTGGCCTGGTGGTCGTGACCAGACTTCGACCAAGAGGAACGCGCCGAACTGGTCCATCGACAGTTCCCGTACGACGTCGACAAGCGCGAGCACTTCCTTGTGGGCTCCTCGCTCAGCGGTGGCGACGAGGTACGCGGCTCCGGCGGTAGCCAGCTCGGCAGTACCAGGGTCGTGGCCCCCGCTCGGGCGGCGGTACAAGACCAAGAACGGCAGCGGGCGGTCGATGGAGATGCGTCCGTCGCCGAACACCTCTCGCCGCAGGCGTTTTCCCGCCTCTGTCTGCTCACGGATGCGAAGTCGGAGAGCTTCCGCCTCTTGGGTGCGGGCGACCAAGTCAGAGCGATGGTACACGGCTGCGCGGGACCGTCACAGCACGAGTCGGAGCGGGGTGTCAAGGCTCGGGACTTTCTTGCGGCAGGCTGGTGGTTGTCGAGCGGCCGCAAGCTGTAGCCGAAACGCGCGATGTCTTCGCCGGGGGGAGTTCGGTGATCTGTGCAAGACTCGGCTGGGACGATGGACGCTCTTCCGAGGCCACACCCCAGGACGAATCGATGAACATCTGCTTCTTGTGCAAACCTTGGGACAAGATGGACGTCCACAACGATGCGACGCTGCTTCTTGCGCACGAGGCCGCGCTGCGGGGCCACCGGGTCGGCATCATGTCGCCGGGAAACCTGACCATCAGAGGCAACGTCACCTACGGGGCCTGCGCGATCCTCCACAAGTCCGAGAAGGTGCCGGAGTCGTACGCGACGTTCCACAAGAAGGCCACGTTCGACAACAAACGGGTGCCGCTCAACGGGTTCGATACGATCTTCTTTCGCGTCGAGCCGCCGGTTGACCCGATGCTTTACTACTTCCTCGACTCCGTGAAGGACGACGTCTTCATCATCAACGACGTCGACGGCCTCAAGAAGGCGAACAACAAGATCTACACGACCACGTTCGAAGATGCCCACGAGTACATCCCCGAGACGTATGTCTCCAAAGACGTCGAGTACCTCGAGAGCATCATTCAGGAGACGGGCGAGGAGCGGATGATCCTCAAACCGCTGGACGGATTTGGCGGCGCGGGTGTGATCCTGCTCGAGACCAAAGCCAAGGCCAACGTTCGCTCGCTCCTGCACTTCTACGTGCGAGGGCGAGACAACGAGGCCAAGAACTACGTCATCTTGCAACGCTACGTGGAGGGGGCGGAAAAAGGCGACGTTCGAATCCTGCTGTTGAACGGGGAGCCGATCGGGGCCATGAGGAGAGTCCCCCCCCAGGGCGATGTTCGCTCCAACGTCAGCTCTGGTGGCACCGCCGAAAAGCACACGCTGACCAAGCAGGAGAAGGGGCTGTGCAAGCTCATCGGCCGAAAACTGGTCTCCGACGGGATCTACTTCGCGGGTCTCGACGTCATCGGCGGCAAGCTCATCGAGGTCAACGTCCTGTGCCCGGGCGGCATCGGGCGCATCAACAAGTTCAACAAGGTCCGGTTGCAGAAGCAGGTCTTGGACTTCGCCGAACTCGTCAATCGGAAGCGCGACCAGCTCCTGAAGAAGAAACAAGAGTTCAGGAGAGCCGTCGAAGGCGACTAGCGGGTGAGCCCGAGTCTGTCGATTTCGCTCAGCGCTTGGCGGAATCTTGCGTTGAGGTCCGTCAATCTCGTCGGGTCCATCTCGAGCGTCTCCGGGTCGAACCACGGCGGGCTCAGGTATAGGTCCCGGTTCATCTCCACTTGAATCCACGGCAGCGGAGCATTGCCGTAAGTCCGCGTGATGTACCCGCCCTTGAACGGGTCGTTGACGCCGATGTCCCCCACGCTCAGGCCGAAGGCCTCGGCAAAGACGTCACGAATGCCCTCCAGCAGCGCCATCGAGGATGTCTGTCCGTCTCGGTTGCTGATACACAGCAGTGGTCGCCGGCTGCCGGGGTCGGGTCCGATCGCAGGCCCGGCCGAGAGCATGCTGTGGCAGTCGAACGCCAGCTCGAGCCCCTCTTGGCTGCACAGCTCGCGCAGCCGGCTGTGATAGGGGCGGTAGTGCTGTTCGATGAGTGACTGCGTATCGGCGGCTGTCGGTAGTGCGCCGCGTTCGTAGAGGTCCACGGCGAGGCACGTTTTGCGTTTGACGACTCCGTCGGGGTTCGCAGGTGGCAGGTCATCTTCTGCGCGGTTCAGGTCGACGCCCGCCCGTGCGACCGATGCCTCGATGAATCCATCGACCAAGTCCGAGACGCCGTAGATCTGCCTGGTGAAGGCATCGCTGTCCCAGAAGATGTCATGCCGCGTGAGTACGATTTTCTCGGCAATCTCTCCTGGAATCTGGTCGCCTCCGTGAGGGACGGAGACCAAGAACGGCAGCGTGCGAGGCATGGGATGAAGATACGCTGAGGAATTCCAGGTGGGTAGTTTGTTGTCGTCGCTTTGCGTGGTACCTCGGGCTCGATGAGCCTACCGCGCTGCCAACTGTCCGTCGGCACTGGGCGGCGGAGCGGAGGTTACGGCGGCCAGCAGGGTTTCCAGAGGTCCGCGATCGTATCGTCGACGCCACCACAGGGCACCGGATATCCCCACGATGTAGACGACGACGGCGTAGGTTACGAGTCCCAGCAGGCTGGTGGGCGCCCACCCGTGGGCCAATGGCACGAGGATCGCAGGGACGTGAGCGATGTACAGGGTGAGCGCGAGTTGCCCACCAGCCTGCAGGGCCATCACGGGCCCGAAATGCTCACGGCCGCAGGTGAGCTCGATTGTGGCCACGATTGCAAGGGTTGCGAACGCTATGCCGCTGATCGCAAAGCCGGGTCGTGTCGGTCGCGGCCAGGTGCGAAGCATGTCGAGCCACGCCGGGTCAGACAGACCTGGGCCCTCCGCGCGGACGACCGCATTGGCGTACTCGGCCGCGCCCAGCACGAGTATCCCAACGACGAACAAGCGCGCCCGCACCGAGCCATTGCGCAAGTCGACTCGTGAGAGCCACAGGCCGAAGAGGAACAGGGCAAACCAGGGCAGGAAGGGGTGGTTGCCCCAGAACAGCAGCTTTCCGGCCGCGCCACGCAACGTCCAGAAGTCGAGCTCGGGTCGGAGCAGGTGCATCCATTGCCAGCCGGATCCTAGGAGCATCGCGGCGATGGCCGCCCACAGCACGAGCGACGGCGCTCGGAGAAAGAGCACTCCAGCTGCGATGTACACCCCGTAGAACGCCAAGATGTCCCACGTCCACCAGTGCTGATGCAGGACCCCAATCGCGAGTAGCGCGGATGCTCGGACGAGGAGGGATCGCCGAAGTCGGACGCGGGCCAACGGGGTTTCTGCGTTGCGCGCTTGCATGCCGATACCGACGCCGGCCAGCACCACAAAGACGGCCGCCCACTTGCCCTCCATGCGATCGAGCACCCATGCGAGGTTGGTGGCGTCCAACGTCGCAGGGTGCACCTTGCCGCGGAAGTTGACCAAGATCATGCCCAGCACCGCGACCGCTCGTGCGATGTCCAGGCCGATGATGCGGTCGGACTTGGCCATCACCAGGTCCGCAGCGAGGAGATGACGGTCGCGTCGAATCCGGAGTCCTCCGACGCGAGCGTTGTGCCGTCGGGGGCATAGACTCCGCTGCCTCGCCCTTCGCCCCCTGCTCCGTTCGCCGCGACGACGTACATGCCCCAATCGTGGGCGAGTGCAGCCTGCCACCGCTGCGCCCCGGGGACCGTCCAGAGCGAGGACAGCAGGACAATGTCCACACCTCGGCGCTCCATGGCGCGGTGGAGCAGCGGCTCTGCGTATACGTCGGAGCAGAGCATCATGGCGACCTCTCCCCATGGTGTGTCGAAGGTGCCGAACTGCTCCCCGGGGGCAAACTCGTCGTGTTCGGCGCTGTACAGCTCGACCTTGTGATGGATACCCACCGCTCTTCCGCGTGGTCCGAACGCGACGAGCGATGAGTAGGGAGTCTCACCGCGATCTCGTGTGTGCATCGGGACCACCATGAACACGCCCAACTCCGCGGCCAGGTTGGCCATGCTCCAAAGGGCGGGCGCGCCTTCGGCGTCCGGGACTCCACCCTCTCGAGGTAGGGCCTCGGGGACTTCGAGCTCGAAGGATCCCTCCGAGAGGACGATGAGTTGGGCGCCTTGCTCGGCGGCACTTCGAACCAACGACTCCACTTCGCAGAGCTCCTGGTCGAGGTCACCGCTCGCGACTTCCGCGCAGTCTAGGCTGCCGTCGGGTGGTGTTCGTCCGGTGTAGGCGATCGCGGCCACCACCGGATCCGGCGTGGAATCGTAGGCGTCATCGGCTGCAACGAGGGCCGTGAGTAGCGAGAAGCCGAACAAGGTCATCGCAGACGGTTCGAGCCCGCGGATCCCTCGAGGGGTGCACGCGGAATATCAGCGATGTGTAGGTCGGGAACACGTCCGGGCCGGGCGATCGGCTGGCCTCGATCGTCGAAGACTCCGCCGCCTCTTCCCTTTCCAAGGCTCGCGTTGGCGGCCACCACGAACACGTGCCAGTCGTGGGCGAAAGCCGCTTGCCAACGCGTCGCTACTGGGACGGTCCATGCGGCAGATACGAGCACGATTTGGGCGCCTAGGGTCTCGGTGAGGGTCCGGTGGAGCCTGGGTTCGGTGTAGAGGTCGGCGCAGATGAGAAAGCCGAGTCGCCCATACGGTGTGTCCAAGATTGAGACGCTTTGACCGGGTTCGAGGGCTTGCCGTTCGCCCTCGAAGAGTTCGACCTTGTCGTGTCGCGCCACCACGAGCCCGCGGGGGTCGAACACGACCAGGGAGTTGAACGCCTTGCCCTCGCTGTCCTCGGTTTCGAGGTTGATGGCGAGATACAGATCGAGTTCCGCGGCCAGCGCGGAGAACATCGCCTGAAGCGGGGCCTTGGCGCTTGGTCGGCCGCCCAAGGATACCCGTGGCTCGGACTGCCGTTGCGGGGTGCTGTACTCGGAAGTCACGACAACTTCCACGCCCTCACGAGCCGCAGCACGGATGATCGCATCGAAGGCGCACGTGTCGTCTTGGCAGCCGTAGCGGTGCGGCGCTCCGCCGGGGTAGGAGACCGCCGCGACCCGTACAGTGGGCTGGATCTCCGTAGGCCGGCTCACCATGAGCGTGGCCGTGAACCTCAGCGCCCACACGGCGCTCATTCGTGGTCGGCCCTGACTGAGGCGGGCCGCACGAGCCGAATCCCCGCATAGCTCAGGGCACGGTCTGCGGGGGCCCGGAGCCTCCCGGCGGCACGGCTGCGTTCGGCGTTGTGGTACCAGGATCCGCCACGCAGCACGCCAAACCCGTCGGCGTCGATGCCCTCGGTCCACTCTGCGACGTTTCCGAGCACGTCGTACAGACCCCACGGGTTGGGCTCGAGCTGGCCCACGTTCCGAGCACGGCCGGTGGAGTTGGCCTTGTACCAGGCGATCCGGTCCGCGACCTCATCGCTGCTCATACACGAGGTGATGCGCCCGGCGTACGTCGACTGGTGGGTTCCCGCTCTGGCGGCGTATTCCCATTGGGCCTCGGTTGCCAGCCGAGGACCGTCGCAGGATTCGACTCGTTCGCAGCGGACCGACTCATGGTCTCCGCTACAGTCGTAGCACCCGGTCTGCTGATCGCGGGCCGCGAGGGCGCTCGCGTACGCGGCGGCCTCATGCCAAGAGACGCTGTCAACGGGGCAGCCGGAACAGGTCGAAGCGAAGGACGGGTTGTAGCCCATCAGCGACTCGAACTTGGCCTGCGTGACCTCGTACGCCTCGATCTCGAAGTCGCGCACGACCTCGTTGTGCACGCCAACGGACTCGCGGCGACAGAACTCGCTCTTCGTGGTGCCCATGTCGAAGGTGCCTCCGGCCACCCGGACCCAGGCTTCCTCGAGAGGCGGTGGCCGGGCCGCCGCAACGGACGCGTCTACCTCGCAGCCCATGAGCAGGAAAACCACCGACAACCGCCGCACGCACATCAGAGCCCGCGAGGAACGCCGAGGGTGCGGTCTTGTTCGCTGACGCGAGGGTCGAGTTCGCCTGCGAGTGGCGATGTCCGCGGGACGATGAACGCATGCTGTTTGTCGTCGTCGGCGATCGAGTCATCGGAACCGGCGCGGAAGAGCGAATAGGCGACCAGGCTCGCAGCCCCGATACCGACACTGGCGAAAAAACCGGATGGACCGAAGGCGCCGAGCGCCAGCGCGGACATCATCGCGCCAGCGGCGGAAGCCAGGAAGTAGACCATCAACAGTGCCGTCGATGCCGCCAGCACGTCGCCCGGGGCCACCCGATCGAACGTGTAGGCGACGGCCACCGGGTACAGAGAGAACATTGTTGCTCCGAGGGCGCTGGCCACCATGACCATGGGCCACAAGCCGTCGGCCCCCAATCCGCACGCTGCCGCAACCGTTCCGAGCGACGCGGCCCCCGAGATGACCAGCCGCCGGTCGAGCACGTCGGACGCCTTACCGACCGGCCACTGAAACACAACGCCGCCAACGACGAAGGCCAGCATGATGAGGACCACCTGCGCGTCGTCGTAACCAAGTCCGGCCGCCATGGCAGGGGCCACGCCGTAGATGGCACCGTTGGTGAGACCTGCCACGCCCGAGCAGAACAGGCCCAAAGACGCCAGGCGTGCCATCGTGCCGAGTTCCAGCGTCTCGGGGATGGTGATCGGCGGCACTTCGGAGCGAGTCAACGCGACCGGAACGGCAGCGAGGCACACCGCACCCGCGGCCATCATCAGGCGCCGCGTGCCGGTCGGGTCCGGTACCGCGAGCAGGAGCTGCCCCAGCGCCAGCCCACCGTAGACGGCCATCTGGTAGACGGCCAGGACCCGGCCGCGTTGCTCGCTTTGCGTGGCGAGCGTCAGCCACGACTCAATGACGACGTAGAGCCCGCCCATGCTCGCGCCAATCGCGAAACGGGCGACAAGCCACACCGTCAGATGGGTCGACAGGGCGATGCCCAACACGCTCGAGGCCATGATCGCACTGAGGGCGGTGAAGGAGCGCACATGACCGACACGCGCCAGAAGGACGCTCGCACCGAAGCTGCCAGTGGCCAGACCCATGAAGTAGACCCCGCCCACCAGTCCGATGACCCATTCGGCCTCCCCGCGCTGCGTCATCTGGGCCGGCACAAGCGAACCGACCAGCCCGATCGTGACCAGCAGCAGAGCCGTCCCGAGGAAGAGAGCGGCCATCCGGAGCAGCGTGGAGACGATCGAAGCGCTTACGGCAGCACCGTTCCGATTGAGGATGACGGGCATGAGGGAGACTCAGAGCCCACGAGGACTGCGAAGGGTGCCGCTAGGGATCGAAGCTCGAGGGATCGGTGGGAACGCCGAGGTGCAGGACCCGGGATCCGGTGCGGCACACCGGGTTGGTGCTCTTGCCCACGACGATGCCGGCATGGGGCGCCCGGTACGTCTCCACGACGTCTCCGAAGGGGTTGCGCAGCAGCGCGACCGTCTGCCCTGCCTCAACTGTGTCTGCGGTGTTCGGGAGGACTTCGAGCAGTCCGCCTGCATCGGCATGGATCCAAGCAGACGAGCTGCACACGATGGTGGGTTCTTCATCCTCGCTCTCTTCGGGAGCGGCACCCAGCAGCCCGAATTCGTGCAGGATGGCCCGCAGCCCGTACAACGAGTCCTTGATCATGCGCCGCTGAAACCGTAGCGGGTCTCCGACCTCGACCGTGATCGCGGCGATGCCCATCTCCATGGCCGCATCGCGCAACGTGCCATCCTTCGCTTCGTTGTGGACGATGATCTCCGGGGCCTGCAGGAGCGCCATACGCCGACTGGTTGCGTGCCGTAGGTCGGCCCGCACGTACAGAGAGTTCACGCGGCCGAAGCTGGCGGTGTGGACGTCGACGAGGTAGTTGAAGTGCTTCACCAACCGCTCGAGGATGCGGTGGGCGTACACTTGGCCCACGTTGCCGTCGGCTCTTCCCGGCATGATCCGGTTGAGGTCGAAGCCCTCGAAGAAGGTTCGGGTCGCAGCCGCAAAGGCAAAGACCGAGACCACTGGGACGCCCACGACCGTGCCGCTGAGCCGCGTCAGATCGAGCTCCGCGAACAGCCTTTGGATGATCGGGATGCCGTTGACCTCGTTGCCGTGCACCGCAGCGGTGACGCCAAACACGGGGCCAGGACGCGCGCCGCGAGCGACCATGACGGGGATGCAGACCGGCGTGCTCAGTGGGTCCCGCATGACCTCGAGTTGGTATCTTCGGACCTCGCCGGAAGGGATCTTGTCGAGGTTGAGTTCGGTGACGTGCTCGGCGATGGGATGGGTCACAGCAGGATTTCTTCGCGAAGCGCAGGGTCGTCGTTGAGCGATCCGAAGAGCTTGGCACGAAAGGTGCCCTTCTTACTGGTTAGGCTCTTGGCCATCTCGTCGATGGCGATCGTCGCCAGCGTAGTTTGGATGAACCCCTCGATGAGGTCATCGAGGCCGATGCCCAGGCCGTTGAAGTCTCGTCGGTCCATCAGCAACAGGCGCGCGGTGTCGGAGCCCCAGCTCCCGTCCGCGTTTTTCTCGGACAGGTTCGTGCCGAGCATGTCCCAGCTCTTTCCGGTCCCCAACGATTGGGTGAGCGGCTCGCGGGCTCGCCGTCCGTAGATCGCCAGCGGCTTGAATCCACTCTTGTTGGCGCAAGTCATGACTCGCAGGTCGAAGACATACGCCGACTTGCGCTTGGTCGGCATCGTTCCGACCTGGTAGTAGCGTCCCTCTGCGGTGTTGGAGCTCCAGGCGTGGTGCCCGATCAGCGATTGCACGATGAAGCGCCCGTACGACTGGGGCTGCTCCATGAACGCGTCGAGCTCGTCGGGGCTGGTCAAGGTCCAGACACCCTGGCCCGCGTTGGAGTACGGGTTCTTGACGACCGCGATGCCGCCCATCTTTCCGACCCACAGTGGCACCTCGTCGTGGCTAACATCCCAGACCGTCTCAGGGGTCTGAATCTTGAGGCCGGAGCCTTCGAGCTTGGCGTTGAAGATGTCATAGGCTTTGGCCGCGAGCATCTTGTTGCGGCCCCCCGCCACGCACGCGAAGGTGGGGTTGAAGATCGCGGTCTTGGTCTGAATCGGGATCCGCGACCAGGGCCGCTGGGTGACGTAGCGAAACGCGGCGCGAATGGGCTCCCACGTGTCCGCTTGCGTCCGGACATGCAGGTGACCGTTGTCGAAGCGGGCGCGGGGGTTGTTGCCGCCATCGTAGAAACTCACCAGGTGGACGGGCTCCGAGGTGAGGTCCGCAAGCGTGGCGGCGTAGCCGGACGCCTCCATGACGTTCTTGTCGAACAGGACCGCGAGGCCGCCAGGGGGCAGCCGCTTCCCACGAAGGCGCGGCAGGAAGCTGCTCTCCAGCAGGGTGCGGTAGCCGCCGTACTCATCGTGCTCTTCGAACAGAGGCATGGACTTCTGCCCAGAGGGACACGAGTTGGTCTCGATCACGACCATGCGTCTGCGGCCGCCGGCACTGGTTGCGTGGAAGAGATCGCAGCCGGACCATCGAAAGACCTTCGGCACGTAGCCGAGCATGTTCGCGAGCTGGTCGCGGTCGACCCTGGGGTTGAGGTAGCAGTAGCGCTGAATGATCCGGTCGTGATCGAGGGTGAGGAAGAACCTGACCAGCGCGTGCATTTGCGCGTTGAGGACGCGCGGGTAGAAATGCCGGCTGGCATCGAACGTGCCAGGAGGGACTCGGTCGTAGGTATCGACAGGCATGCTGTTCACACTGCGTGGGCTTCGGTGGAGGAGGGGACAAGGCGCGTGCGAATGCGACACCGCGCCCGATGGAGGCGCGTCTTGACCGCGGGTACAGTCAAGCCCGTCGCGTGGGAGGTCTCGGCCGCCGAGTAGCCGTGAAGCTCTCGCAGTTCGAACACGGTACGGTCGACAGGCGGAAGCTCCCCTAGTGCGCGTTCGACCTCGGACCACCGCTGGGACCAGGCGAACGCGTCCCATACGGTTGGGGCAGCGGTGGTACTCAGATGCAGATGAAGCCGGTCGGCTCGCGCCCGATGGCGCTGGTCCGAGCGCAGCACCCGGCCGCGGTGGGTCCGCGCGAGCGTGTACAGCCAGGTCGTGAAGGAGGCCTCCCCTCGGTACCGCCCGAGGCCTCGGAGCATGGCGATGCAGGTCTCCTGGACGACGTCGTCGACGGATGCCTGGTCGCTGCACATCCGCCGGCACAGCCGTTCGATCGCTCCGTAGTGCCGAGACAGAAGCTGATCTCGGGCGTCCACGTCACCCGAAGCGGCACGCTGGGCAAGGGCGTAGTCCGAGGTCGCTTCCATACCTGATGCTTGAGCAACCCGCGTGCCAACCTGGAATCGATGGGTTGCCGAGACCGAGCTTCCGACTCGGAATTCAGGCTTCCGATCGGTTTCGGAACTGGACCTTCCGAATCGGAGTTTGGCCTTCCGAAACTGGAATAGACTCGCGCCCTCCCATGCTCGTTCGAGTCTCCCTCGGCATCGATGATGAGGCGCTGCGTAGGCAGGCGCTCGGCGCTCTGCCCTTTGCGGAGACGCTTGTTGTGGGACGCGGAGCTCGGGCTGACCTGTTGAGTCGGCTGCCGGAGCGGACCGCGGATCTGGTGCTCGTCGATGCTGATGACGTGGGAGCGCTCGGGGCGGTGGTGGAGGCGGTCGCTCAGCACCCCGACCGACCACAGCTCGTCGTGCTCCTGCGGACCGAGGACCCCGAGGTTCACGCGCAGGCGCTGGCGGCGGGCGCTGGTACCGTGATCGATGCGTCCGTACCGCTCGATGTTCTCGCCCCTGCGCTTGCGGCTCTCGTCGCGCGACGCCGCGAGGTGCGACTCGCAGAGAGTGTCGTTGTAGACCGCTCCCATCGCCGCTCGATGCCTCGCCTCGTGACCGCGAGCTCCGCCATGGACGCGGTGTTGAACACGGCCCAGCGCGTCGCGCGAGCGGATAGCTCGGTGCTGTTGCTCGGCGAGACGGGGGTGGGGAAAGAACGCGTCGCCGAGGTCATCCACCGCAGCAGTCCCAGGGCGCAGGGCCCCTTTGTCGCGGTCAACTGCGCCGCAATCCCCACCGAGCTGTTCGAGGCTGAGCTGTTTGGCCATGAACGGGGCGCCTACACCGGGGCACAACGGGCCCGGCGCGGTCTGTTCGAACTTGCCCACGAAGGGACCCTATTCCTCGACGAGGTCGGGGAGGTCCCGCTCGCCATGCAGTCGAAGCTGCTACGGGCTCTGCAAGAGCATGCGGTGCGGCCGTTGGGTTCGTCGCGAACCATCGAGATCGACGTCCGAGTCGTTGCGGCCACCAATCGGAACCTGCTCCAGGAGATGGAGGCGGGTCGGTTTCGTCGCGACCTCTACTACCGATTGTGCGTCGTCGAGCTCTCGATTCCCCCGCTGCGGGAGCGTCGCGACGACATCGAGGTGCTTGTCCCGGTGCTCCTGGATCACTTCGCGGGCCGTCTCGGTCGCGCAAGTGCGCCCGTGTCAGCGGCCGCGATGGAGAGTCTGATGGCCTATGCCTGGCCGGGGAATGTGCGCGAGCTGGCCAACGTCCTCGAACGCGCGGCTTTGCTCGCCGATGCTCCATCCATCGACGTCAGCGATCTCCCTCCCATCCTGCAGGCGCACGCGCAACTCACGGATCCGGCCATTCTGGCGGAGACCTCCACCCAGCAGGCGCGTCTCCAGGAGGTGGTTCAAATCCCGGATGCTTGGCAATCTGAGAGCTGGAAGGTCGTGCGCGAGGGGATCCTCGAAGCCGGTGAGCGCGCGTACCTCGTGGCGGTCCTCTCCCGGGCCCGAGGCAAGGTTGGGGAAGCGGCGAGACAAGCGGGGATGTCTCCGCGGGCTCTGTTCGAGAAGATGAAACGGCACGGCCTGCGCAAGGAGGACTTCCGGGCGCCCGAGCCATGAGCGTGCACCGTTGCCGGCTGTCGTGGGCTCCAACAGACATGCGACCGCAGATCGTCGGCTGCGGCTCCAGCGGCCGGGCCCCGCCGAATACCGTCACTGCATGCTTCGAGGCGATCGACGGCGGGGCGGATTCGGTTGCCGTCGACGTCTGCGAGACCGCAGACGGCATGCTCGTGGTTGCCAACCGACGCACGCTTCGGCTCCTTCACCCCACTGGCCTCGCAGTTCCTACGTTTGAGGTGGTCTCGTGTACTCCGCTCGACGGGGTGTTCGGGCCGCACGCGAGCCGTCATCGCGTCGCCCCACTCGATACCTTCTTGGCTGAGATCGGCGGGCTCTCGCTTCACGTCCGGATCGATGGAGCGATTCGTCCCGAGGCGTGGCGAGCCTTCGAATCCACGCTCTTCGCTCGCGAGAGCGGGCCAACGACGGTCCTTGGTACCCCGCGCCGAATCGTCGACTGGCGTGTGCCCTCCCATGTGCAGCGGGTTGCGCTCATCGAGGGTGCTGACGACCTGTACGACGCCGTGGCCGGTCACGTGGATGGTGTGGCCGCCTCGGCCCGAAGCCTCTCGACGCTTGGGCGGGTCCGGCTGCCACTGCTCGCGCTCGATTGCGACACGCGCAGCGCGCTGGTCATGGCACGTGAGGTGCGTGCGGTTGCCGTGCTTACGGAGCGCCCCGCATGGCTTCGGTGTGTTTGGGACGAGCGGAGCTTCGCCCCGGACTGACGAGGCTCCCTCGCAGCCGCCCCGCCCTGCGGATCGTGGCGAATCGAAAGTGTGTAGCTCCGCATCGTTTCCCGAGCTGAGGGGCTCACACCAACATGCGCGTGTCGATCGACGACTCAGCGCCGGGTTGCGGCCCGGCACGGAATACGTACCTCGAGGCACGGGCCATCCGGGCGCTCGAAGCGTATGCAAGCCGGATCGACGCGGTCGAGCTTTCAATCTCTGTCGATCATGGGTTGCATGAGGGCCGCCTTGTCGTGCGCGCCCAGGGAGCGACGCCGGTTGTCTTGGCCACCAAAGGCCGCCGGATGGTGGGCGTCCTGGCCATCGTGTTCGATGCCGCCGACGACCGGCTCAGGGCGTTGTTCCCCGCGTTGCGGCCGCGGGGAGAGGCCGTCTGAGAGCCTACGATGGGGCCGAGTGCTGTACCGAGGCCGAGGCTCGTCGCCGCCGCAGCGGGACGAGCACCAGTAGGGACAGCCATCCCCAGTTGGAGCGACCGCCGGTGCTGCACCCGAGCCGCGCGGGGTCGGGGCCAGTGTCGTCCCCGCCGGCATCCTCGACGTCGTCCGCCGCCGCGGCGGCTGGAGTGCCGGGGTTGACCGGTCCTACGCCGGCCTTCTTTCTTCCGCGTGGCCCAGAATCGGCCTGCTTGCGTAGCCCCAGTTCATCGATGATGTTCGAGGCACCGTAGACATCGTCGATGAGCCACAGGATGTAGCGGATGTCGACGATGACGTTGCGGCTGCGGTCGATGGCGTAGCCGAAGTCGCCCGCGATGTTCTCCCACACGCGGTCGAAGTTCAGCCCGACCCATCGGCCTTGTCCGTCCACAACCGGACTGCCGGAGTTGCCCCCGGTCGTGTCGCCCGAGGCCAGGAAACAGACCGGGACGTCGCCAAGCTCTGGCTCAGCCCAGAAGGTCTTGGCAGCCCCGGGCGCGGCGTCTCGGACCGCCTGCGGCAGGTCGAACGGATCCGTGCCAGTGTGTTTGGCGACCTGTCCGGACACTGTGGTGTGCGGTGTGGCGATCAAGCCTTCCTGCGGGCTGTAGCCGCGCACGGTGGCGTAGCTGAATCGCATCGTGCCGTTTGCGTCCGGGTAGACGGGTCCCTCGCGGACGGCCTTGGTCATGTCGAAGTACAGCGGGCCCAGGACCAGCTCGCGCCCCCGACGGTCTTTGCGGCGCAACTCGAGTGCTTCGATCTCTTCGACAACCTCGCGGGCCCAGACGATCAGCGGGTCCGTGCTGGCCTGCAGGGTGTCCCAGTCGGCGGCGTCGAAGGTTGCCTTCACGAACGTCGCGTCGACGACCTTGGTCGAGGCGAGCATGGCTGCGGCGCCGGCTTCGTCGAGCGATGTGAACCGCTGGTCCTCGGGCATGGTCTGTACCCAGCGGATCAGGATGCGCAGCATGCCCTCATCCACGGCCGCGTCATGGTCACGCAGGCGCCGTTCCATTGCCGACCACAACTTGGCCTGGCTCCGGTCGCGATAGGTGCTGACTCGCTCGAGGTCCGGCTTGGTCCGTTCCTTTGCGCGTCGTACGAGATCGACCGCGATGGCGACCGCGTTGCCAGCTCTCTTGATGCTGCCAACCGCGTAGTCGCGACCGAATTGTGCGCGTCGTTCCTCGGAGAGCGCACCGAGATCGGGCAGCACGTTGCCGTACGTCTCGTCGGCTGAGCTCGCCCACTTGGCAAGGGCGGCGTCCTCGGACTTGCGGCGCTCGAGCAAGCCCAGGCGACGGATTCCATCGATCATGCCGCGGCTGTTCTTGTGCACGTTGGCCAGCCCGCGAAGCGTGGAAGCGACCTTGATCTTCACCGCAGGGTCCGCGGCGCCCTTCTCCGTCAGCAAGTCGATCCACTGGCCATAGAGGTCGACCTTGGCGGGCAGCGCTTGCTCGAGCTGGCGCTCGACCTCGGGCAGCGGCAGGTAGCGGTCGGTGTGTCCCGGAAACCCCATGACCGAGACGAAGTCGCCCTCGCGGACACCGGTCGGGTTGATCTCGAGCCATCGCTCGGGCTTGAGCGGCTCGTTGTCCTCCGCGTAGTCGGCAGGCTTGCCGTCGGGGCCGGCATAGACACGCAGCAACGTGAAGTCGCCGGAGTGTCGGGGCCACATCCAGTTGTCGACCTCGCCTCCGTAGTTGCCCACCATCGACGGAGGGGCGAACACCAAACGGACGTCTTTGTACTCGAGGTAGTCGAACAGCTGGAACACGCTGCCGCTGTAGAAGCTCCGGACGGTGCAGCTGTGGCCTTCGCCCGCGGCCTCACAGGCGTCGACCAGCTTCTTTGTCGTGGCCTCCACCGCCTTGGCTCGGGCGACCGCATCGGCGGCGCCATCCTGCGATGCTCGGACCTCGCCCGAGACATCCTTGATCTCCTGCAGCACCTTGACCGTGCGTCCCTTGGCAGGGAGCTCGTCCCTGAGGGTCTTCGCGACGAATCCATCGGTGAGGTAGTCGTGCTCGACCGTGCTGTTGGCCTGAATCGCGCCGAAGGCACAGTGGTGGTTGGTTGCCACCAAGCCGCGGTCGGAGATGAAGCCTGCCGAGCACCCCGAGAGATTGACGATGGCCCTCATCAGGCCGCCGTCGGTCTCGTTCCAGATGTCCTTCGGCTCGAGCTTCAAGCCCATCTGCGCGAGCTTGTCAGCGTCGAGGTCGCCGATCTGCTTGGGCATCCACTGGCCCTCTTCGGCGGCAGACGTGGAGGGAACGAGGCTCGCGAGGAGCAGACCAAGGAGGGCCGCGGGGCGTCGCATGCGTCGGCCTTCGTACCACGTCCGCGCTGCCGGGCGGGGTCGCGGTTCGTGGGCTCCTGGGAAGCGGCACGGAGGCTACTCAGCGGCAGCCGGTTGCGTGGGTCCAGTCGAACTCCCATTCCTCGATCCTCCGGAAGCGGTGGTCCCCTGCTTCGACGACGGTTTCCCTTCGCGTTCGGTGAGGCCGCACGGAAGCCGGGTCGAGCACCGCGTACAGAGTGCTCTCCCACCGGATGGGTCCGATGACTCCGGGAGGAGGAGCCTCGAGGCCCATTCGAGCCGTGAGTTCGCGAACCTGGTCCGTCGCAAGCGCTGATACCCGGTCGTCCGTGGCGACGTTCTTGCTTCGGAGGAAGCGCAGTCTGGCGCTGTCTCCAAGCGTGCCGAGATGTTCGACCGTCGAATCGACATCGATAGAGGCCTCGGTCCAGGTTCCTGGAAGCTGCTCTTGCTCCTGTTGCTGTTCGCCAGGCCGAATCGAGCGTCCGTTCCATCGACCGACCCAGTCATGCCACCTGCTGTGGGTGAGGGTCTCGAGATAGGCCATCAGCTCGGCATCGTCGTCAAGCGCATCGAGCACCTTCTTGGAGACCAAGGGGCTGCTCTCCTCCCTCATCTTCGCCACGAGTTCTGCGGCGTCGAGCGTCTCTACGAACGCACCCTTCTTCGATACGACGAACGTAGGCAGCTGCGTGCTGACGGCGGACACAAAGGTTTTTGCCACTTCGTAGAGCTCGGGAGCATCGTTGTCCAAGCGTTCGCCGTCGAACGTCTCGAGCTGAAGATCTTGCATCCGAACTTGGTAGCCCTCGTTGTGCTCTTCGAAGACGACGTTCAGGCGAACGACGCGGGAGTGTTTCTTGCTGCGGTACGTGAACTGCCGAGCGGGGACGGTGCAAGGGAGTTTGAGGGAGAACGAAAACTTGTCGTCGTCGGCCCCCGGATCAACGTTCCCCGCGAACAATGGGCGGAAGCCTGGGTCGGTCCTGGGCGTCCGCTTCCTTGTCTCCGGCAGACTCTGCGCTCCGACGACCTCATCCTCGTCCCGGCCTCTCGCGGGGCAAGCCGTGAGGGATGCCCCGAGGGCAATGAGAGGCAGGAGCGCGCGCACGGACGTCGGTCTACCACCGGGTCCGGGTCCGGGTCCGGTGAACGGCTTCCCACTGGGAGGTTCTCTAGGACGCTGGTGGTGACCTCCTCTCCCACGGCGAGACGTCAACGAAGGCGCTGACCACCCGGTACAGAATTACGATGTTGACTTGTCTCGAACGTGTCGCTTGAACGCGTGTGGGCCAGCTCGATCGCGGTTTCGCTCATGAGATGAGTCCGAAATGACATCCTTGTTGTGCCTAGTGGAGTGTTAGCGTCCGCTTGATGTCGAGATCATGGGGGACACTCTTGGGATGTCTGGCGCTTGTGGGCGCCGGTTGTGGCGACGACGCGTCCAGCGAAGGGTCGGGTGGGGCTGATTCCACCGGGGTCCCGACGACGACCGCAGGCTCGAGCACCGCGCCGAGTGGAACGACTCTGGCAACGATGAGCGGCGAGGGGAGCACCGCGGCAGATTCGAGTTCGGGCAATGCCTCGGGAACCGGGGCGACGAGCACGGGTCCCGGTGCGACGAGCACTGCGGGCACGACGGTCGGTGCGTCGTCGAGTGGAGGTGTGGGCTCCGAGAGCAGCGGGACGACGGGTTCGGCCATCGACTGCAACGACGTGAAGCGCCAGCCGTTCGACTTCAGCTATCTATGGGTCGCGAACTCTCCGGAGGGGACAGTGTCGAAGATCGACACCCAACTCGCGACGGAGGTTGGGCGATACATCTCGGGCCCCATTGGAGCGACGGACCCTTCTCGGACATCGGTCAGTGCCGACGGTCGGTATGCGGTGGTGGTCAACCGCAGTGGCGGCATCTCGATGATCGCCGCAGAGACGGACGAGTGCATTGACGCGGACGTCAGCGGTACGATCGAGACGTCCTCGGGCATTGGCGACGTGCTCGCCTGGGGAGAGGACGAGTGTGTGCTGTGGAACGTTGCTCTGCCTGGGAGCGGCTCTACCGGACCCCGGCCGGTGTCGTGGACGATCGGTGAGCAGGATCCCATCAGCTGCGAGTACGGGATTGGAAACGTCTGGGTCGGCTGGTACGACCAGGGCGCAAACCAGGGCAACTTCCGGTTGCTCGACGGAACTACGGGGGCAACGATCGAAGACGTTGCCGTGCCGAGCTGGTCCGGAGAGGCATTTGGGCCGTACGGCGGAGCGATCGACGCGGACAACAACTTCTGGGCGATCGGCTGGGGCCCCAATGGCCCCATCATTCGAATCGACGGGGTGACCAACGTCGCCACGAACTACGGCTCGCCTGGCGGATGGATCTACGGGATGGGTCTGGACCTCGAGGGCAACACGTGGGCGACGGGATGTGGCACGCCTGCTGTCTATCGCTTCGACGCGGTCGCCGAGACGTGGGAAACGGTGGCGAACATCGCGGGAGCAAGCTGTCTGCGCGGCATGCAGGTCGACTCCAACGGCGTTGCATGGATCGCGAAGAACAGCCCGTGTGGCCTGGCTTCGATCGACACCACGACCGACCCGCCGACGGTGCTCGACGCCAACATCGACCTCCCGGGCTGCTCAACGCCCGTGGGCGTGAGCATCGATGCTGAGGGGTTTGTGTGGGTGGTGGACCAGGGCAGCAACCGCGCGATGAAGTACGATCCCACGACGGGGTTGGTGGATTCGACCGTCGAGGGCTTGGTCGGTCCCTATACCTACTCGGACATGACCGGGGCTGGTATCGCCGCTCAGATCCTGCCCAGCTAGCGGCCCCGGGCGAAACCATGCGCGGCTGCTTGCCCACGGGCGAGACAGACGCTGTGTCCGGGTTCACCGCCGATTCGATCCCGGTGCACGTTGCTTTGGGGCAAGATGCCACCCATGCGGACGTTCGCAGTCTCGGCCGGCTTGTTGCTCGCAACTGTGGTGGGCTGCGCCGAGCCGCCCGAGGGGTTGGCGCGCACCGCAGATGGAGACGGTCCGCAGATCGTCTTCGACCTGGCGCGGCGGCCGCTGCCCGAGCTTCCGTTCCCCAACGACATTGCGACCCGGCCGGACCCAACCTCTCCCACAGGGCTTCGCATCAACGCCAGCCTGGTCGCCTCGACCAACCTCGAACGCGTCGCTCGGGAGAAGCTCGACAGCTTGAACGGCTTCGGGGTGTTCCAGCCGATCACGGTGCGGTTCGACGCACCGTTGGATCTCGATGTCATCTACGACCGCCACCGCGACTACCGGACCTCGACCGACGGCAGCGACTATGACTTCTCGAACGACGCGGTCTACGTCGTCGACGTGACCCCAGGCTCGCCGACGTACCTGCAGCCGGTACCGCTCGACTTTGGGGAGGGCAACTTTCCGCAGCTGCTCCGCACGCCCAACCAGTACTGGGAGCACGACCCCAAGACCATCACCACGGCGCTGGCGTTCGAGACCTACCCCGAGGACATCAACGAGAACGGCGTCCTCGATCCGGGAGAAGACCTCGACCTCGACGGCGTGCTCGATCGCCCCAACTACGACCGACGCGAGGACGGCATCCCGTCCACGCTCGACGTCACCCGCGACCTGGTTACGTTCTACGAGTTCGAGACCAACACCTTGATGTTCAAGCCGGTGATGCCGCTGCGCGAAGGCACCACGTACGCGGTGGTCCTCACCAAGCGCCTCACCGATGAGGACGGGGATGCGATCCGCAGTCCGTTTCCGTTCGTCAACCACGCGGCGCAGACCGACGACTTGCAGCCGGTCCTCGAGTTCTTGGATACGCAAGAGTTGGGTGCGAGCGACATCGCCTTCTCGTGGTCGTTCACCACCCAGAACGCGACGGGCGACATGATCGCGGTCCGCAACGGCATCTATGGTGAGGGGGCGCTGGCTTGGCTCGGCGAGGACAACCCACCGGCGCTCAGCAGCGTGATGCGGATGCGCGACCGCGAGTCCGATGGTTCGCCCACAGACAATCCTTGGATTCTCCCCTCAGAGACCATCCGCCCGATTCTGCCGGCGTTGGCCTCTGCTGCCTTCGGTGGACGGATCACGGACACCGAGCAGCTGGTCCGAACCCACGACTACTACGGCTATCACGTCTCCGGCACGTTCAAGTCGCCGTGGCTGCTGGGCCTGGACAAGGATGCATCCAACCTCGACGAGCAAAGCTGGCCTTCGAACCTCAGCGACCCTGCGTTGAAGGACCAGGTCGAATACCGCGACGTCCAGTTCTGGTGCGTGGTCCCCAAGAAGGAGTTCCTGGCCGATCCGAGCCGGCCGGCACCGGTCGTCCTCTACGCTCACGGCTATACGTCCAACAAGATCGAGCAGCTGGGCCTGGCGCTTCACGCCAAGTTCGGCATCGCCGGCTGCAGCATCGACGCGGTGGGACACGGCGTCGACATCGGCGACCAAGAGGACATCGCCGGCGCCCTGTTCGAGGCCCAAGGAGCTGCCCCCGCTCTCGAAGCGCTACTCGCCGGTCGCATCGAGGATGTCGACGGGGATGGACAGGGAGACGTCGGTGCCGAGTTCTTCACCGGGTACATGTTCAAGACGCGCGACAACCTTCGGCAGACGCTCACCGATTGGTTGCTGCTCGTCCGACTGCTGCGGAGCTTTGGGACCGACGGCGCCCTGATGGACGTCGATGGCGACGGCAACCCCGACGACCTCAACTCCGACGGGTCGCCGGACCTGCTCGGGGACTTTGACGGCGATGGTGTGGTCGACTTTGGCGGAGCCAACAACGCCTACTTCGCCAGCGGAACCAGCCTCGGCGGAATCCTGTCGTCCATGCTGGCGGCAGTCGAGCCCCAGGTCGTAGCGGCTGCACCCATCTCCGGAGGCGCGGGACTCATCGACCTCACACTTCGGTCCGAGCAGGGCGGGGTGGTCGAGGCCGTGGGTCTGCGAATGCTGGGGCCGCTGTTCTTGGGAGAGCCCACCGAAGACGGCCGCACGCGCATCTACCAGGCGTTTCCCAACGGCAACAAGGTCGCGCGCCGGGACCTCGCGGTCCGGGCCGAGATCGAACCGGGCAACGTCATCCGTGCCACCAACATGACGACCGGCGAGTCCCGCTGTGCGCTCGTCATGCCCAACGAGCCGCCGCCGGGGTACGAGAACTACCAGGGCTGGCCCGAAGCCTCGAACTGCTCCGACGACGACGAGGATCAGGAAGTTTGCCGAACCTGCCCCGAGGGCACCGAAGGCACCTACGCATGCGACCTCGCGGGGACCTTCCGGGTGGGCGTGCCTGCCGATGCTGGCGACCCGGTGGAGCTCGAGGTCTTCGAAGGCAGCTTCGCGGTTCGGGTGCACGGCGACGCCCGAGAGTGCTCGCTGGTTGGCGAACCCAAGGTCCGCACCGCGGTTCGCACGTTCGAGTACCGCACCAACTACCGCGGCAACTCCTACGCGATCGGTGACCCCGTGGTGGCCTTCGAGGATGGGTACGGATTCCAGCGGGGCACACCGCTGCTGCGCCGCTTCCTCGGCATCGCCGGCATTGCCATCGAGGGAGCGGACCCGGCCCTGTACGCGCCGCACTACTCGCTCGAACCATTCGAGTTCATCGAGAACGGCGAGACCTTCGTCAAGCGAGCAACCAACGTGCTCGATGTGGTCACCGTCGGGGATCCGAGTGTTCCCATCAACACGGGGATCTCGATCGCCAAGGCGGCCGGGTTCATCAACATCTACGAGCCAGACTCGCGCTACCGAAAGCCGGTCAACCGCGTGCTCATCGATGAGGGCGTGCAAGCCGGAATCCCCTGGGTCTATACACGCGGCGTTGATTGGGGTCCGGTGCTGGTCGATGCCGACAACCTCTCGGGGAGCTTCAACGGCCCGATGAGCACGGAGCTCTCGGTCGATGGCCTGGTCGCCCCGCGGCTCGATCCGGCGCTTCGGGTGGTGGTGCGGACGCCCGGCACCGAAGGCGGGGAGGCCGAAGGCTTCAGTGGGCTGGTGTTGCCGCTCATCAACGAGTTCGACGGCGCGCACGGGTTTTCACCTCCGGGCATGACGGACAGTCCGTTCGATGTGGGCCAGTTCATGGAGCACCAGATCGGCATCTTTTTCCGGTCGGCGGGCCAAGAGCTGAGGTACGACGCATGCTTGGCCGAACTCGCCACCTGCCCCGACACCCCCCAGCCGCCCCCGGAGCCCTGAACGTGCTCACTCTCTTCGTAGCTTGTGCCCCCGGCCTCGAGGCGCTGCTCGCCGCCGAGCTCACCTCCTTGGGTCTCTCGGACGTCCGTGGCGAGCCTGGCGGTGCCATCGTTCGCGGACACCCGTCGGTGGTCTCTACGATCTGCCTTCGTAGTGGACTCGCCAACCACGTTCGCTTGCGAGTTGGAGAGCCATTCGAGGTTCGCCACTTCGACAAGCTGGTCAAGAAGACCGCCGCGCTGCCGTGGAGCGAGCTGCTTCGTCCCGGGACGCGCGTCAAGGCCCACGCGGTTTGTCGCAAATCTCGCCTCTACCACTCGGGGGGCGCGGCTCAGCGGGTTGAGGCCGGCATCGCGAAGGCGATCGGGCCGGCGGTGGAGGGAGCCCCGGAGCTGACGGTCGCGGTACGGATCATTCGCGACGAGTGTGTCATCTCGCTCGACCTCAGCGGTGAGGCCCTGCACCGTCGCGGCTGGCGGCAGCAGACCGCCAAGGCGCCGCTGCGAGAAGACCTCGCCCGCGCGCTGCTGATCGTGTCTGGTTGGACGCCCGACCGCTCCTTGTTCGACCCGCTGATGGGGGCGGGCACGTTGGTGATCGAGGCGGCCACCATGGCGCGTGCAATGGCACCCGGACTGGGACGGCGCTTTGCGTTCGAAGACACCAAGCTCGACGCCTCGGCCGCGTTGCAGGAGCAACGGACGGCGGCCCGGGCCGAAGTCCTCCCAGAGCTGACCACACAGCTCGTCGGGCGAGACCACATGGCCGGAGCGGTCGAGGCCGCACACGGCAACGCTGAGCGTGCGGGGGTCCTCGAGGATGTCACGCTGTTGCGCGGCGAGCTTTCCGAGCCGTGGCCGCGGCTCGGGGCGGCACATGTGGTGACCAACCCGCCCTACGGGATCCGGGTTGGGGAGGCGTCTGGTGTGCACAATCTGTACACGTCGGTGGGGGAGGGGATCCGGGCCAGCGGGTGGCCCTTTGGCATCGTGATCGCCGACCGCCGGTTTGTGCGCTCCCTGGGGCTCTCTCTCCAGCCCAAGCTCACCACGGACCACGGAGGCATCAAGGTCTCCTACTACGCTGGCTGATCGGCGTCGTCGCAGAAGGCTCGAGGTCGGGCCCGACGACCTTCGAATCAAGGGCTGTTAGACTTCGGGCGATGTTCGAGTTTCTCCGTCGCAAGAACACTCCGGCCCCCGAGGCCGACGGCGAGACCAAGGCGCTCCCGGAGGCGACCGAGGGGCAGGCGGAGCCCCCCGAGCCCGAGCCCGACGACGACGCCGTGCTCAGGGGGGCGGTGGAAGCGATGCTTGTGGATCAGGCGGTGCCCGAGCCCGAGCCCGAGCCCGAGCCCGAGCCCGGCGGCATCAACATCATCGGCCCCGACACTCGCATCGACGGGTCCCTCTCGACTCGCACCGCGGTCCACTTGCTCGGCGAGATCGACGGCAACGTCGATTGCATCTCCTTGACCGTCGAGACCGAAGCCGGAATCCGTGGCGACGTCACCGCCGCGGAGAACGTGGTCGTTCGCGGCAAGATCGTGGGCAACCTGGCGGTCGAAGGAAAACTGACCGTCACCGAAACGGGTTCCGTCGCTGGTCTCATCCGCGCGCGCTCGATGACGATCGACGAGGGCGCCGAGCTGTCGGGTCGGTGCTCGATGTCTTCGTCCGCATCTTGAAACCCGGCTTCGGGGCCCTCGAGTGACTTCACTCGGGGTCGCAGGGTCCGTCGCAATGGGTCTCGATGGTGCCCTCGAGCAGAAACTGAACGCGGGTTTCCAGGGACACATCCAGGTTCCGAAGCCGGCCATGGGGGTCCTCTCCGTCGTCGGCGGGAACGTTATGCAGCGGTTCGCTGTTGCCCCAGTCGTACTCGATCATCGCGGCACCTTCCACGGTGCCCATCGCGGTCTCGAGTCCCCACACGTCCCGGTTGAGAGGCCCCAGGTTGGGGATGTTCGCCGAGCGAGCCATGATGTGGGCCGCGAGCGTCGTCACCTGATGGTCTCCGATGGCGACCTGCATCAACACATCCTTCGGTGGGCTGCCTGGCAGGAGGCCGTCGCGAATCAGGTGGGTGTATCCGGCGGGTTCGGAGCGGTCCCACATCATCTGCACGATCGACAAGCCAAACTGGATGTCGATCGGGTTGTCGTAGTTCTGCCATAGCAGCCCGAGGTACGTGTTGAACCCCTGGCTCCGGTTCAGCATCAGGTTGTAGGGCTGCCCGGGTACGTCGAGGATGCCGCGCCGAATATCCGGGCTGACCGCGAGCAACACCGAGCCCATGATCCCGCCTTGGCTGGAGCCCGCGTAGAACACCGAGGATGGGTCCACCGCGCTGTGGTCTCCGAGGTCCAGTGCCGCGTCGGCTCCCAAATCGCCTTGCAGCGCGCGAGAAAAGACGATCGCGTTGACGATTCCCTGTTGAAGGCGATCGGCGACCGTGTGAAATCGGTGAATCTCGCCCGCGCTGAGGAATCCCGCGACGTTGAGCAAGTCGGGTGTTGCCATACCGGCCCAATCGGTCGCGACCAAGACGAAGTTGTGCTGGTTGGCCAGCCGCTGATAGTGGCCGGACCGCAGCTCTTCAAGCGAGCCCAGCAGGCCGTGTCCCACGTGCAGGATGGGCGCTGGCGCATCCATGGCGGCGTAGGGAATGAGAACTTCGAAGTCGAACTCCGCGAACCCGTTCTGCTCGGGTACCCCGTCGGCGCCCCAGTTGAATCCGGTGCCGGTCTCTTCGGTCTCCAGATACAGCGGGACGCTGATCGTGCCAGCGACCCGCCGCATGATGTTCTCCGAGTAGTCGTCCTCGATGCGTTCGATGTTGTACTCGGGGCCCCCGGTGCCGATCACCTCCAGCGCATCGTCGCGGATCTCGAGCATCGTGCTGGTGATGTTCTCCCGGCTCGCGGTGGTGAAATCCCAGGCGAGCTGAAGCGTGTCCCGTTGCACACCTGCATCCCCGAGTCGGCCGAAGATGTCCGCGTACAACGCTCGCCGTGCGTCGAGGTCCTGGTCGTCGGTCGGCCGCAGGTCGCGGAGGACCTCGAAGGCTTCGGAGGGGGCGAGCGGGTCCCCTACGCTGTCGACGACATCGCGGATCGCGACGATGTATCGCGTCCCTTCTTCGAGTCGCACCGCCGGGCGGACGAACAGCACCCGTTTGTCCGCTTGGGTGTGGGACATGTCGAGCTCGGAGAAGTGAGGGACGCGCTCTCCGGTCGCGGCGTTGAGCAGGACCGTGGGGGACTCGGGGTCGAGCGAGAAGCCAATGTCCAGCGGGGTCGGCAGCCCGGTGCCCGTTGCACCGGGCATGTGCACCATCATCGCGCCGCTCGTTGAGAACCCGTCGCTACGCTCGAGCACCGAGAGGTCGACTTGAGTGCCGTCCAGGGTGATGGGCCAACCTGCCGGATCGATTTGCACGCGGCGGCCGGTCGAGGTGTCGGGGGCGGCGACGGTGTGGACGTTGCTCGGGAAGGGGAACGCGCAATAGTTCGGGTCGAGCGCGTCGCAGGTCACCGGTGACCAGTCGACTTCGGGGTCGGGCTCGGGGACGGTGGGGCCGCCGGAGCTCTCGCTGCTCTGCGCCTGTGTCGTACCCGTCGAGGACGGGGCTATCGTTGTCGTGGACGACCCCGTGCTCCCACTGGAGCTCCCACCGCTTTCCATCGGCGGCGCGTCGTCACCGCAAGCCGCCACCGCCATGCAAACCAACATCCACCAGACCCGACCCATGTCCGTGATTCTGCGAGAGAACGGCTCGAGGCCGCAATCCGGCGCCGACTCCGGCCGTGTGCGGGAACGCTGAAATCAACTCTGGGTTCGGCTGTGTGGCTTGTCTATGCTCCGCCGCATGGGATTCAAGGTCCGAGGCACCTTGCACGTCATCAATGAGGCCCAACAGGTCTCGGCGCGCTTCACCAAGCGGGAGTTCGTCCTGCACATCGCTGACGGTCGTTTCCCGCAGCACGTGCAGTTCCAGCTCACAGGCGAACGTGTCGGCAACATCGATGCGTACAAGGTCGGCGACGAAGTCGAGGTCGAGTTCAACCTGCGTGGTCGCGAGTGGACCTCGCCCAAGGGCGAAGTGCGGTTCTTCAACAGCTTGGACGTGTGGACGATCGATCGCGTGGGTGCCAGCGCCGAAGGTGGCGCACCAGACCTGCCGCCGCCGCCCGATGATCCGCCGCCCACCTTCGACGACGACATCCCGTTCTAGGGGTTGTGTATGGGGGAGACTTCGCAGTCTCCCCGCCGCTGCGGCCGGCGAAGCCGCCCTTCGCTCCCCCCTCTTGCGGTCGCCCTGTCGGGCTTGCTCGCGGCGGAGCCGCTGTGGTGGTTGTGTATAGGGGAGACTTCGCAGTCTCCCCGCCGCTGCGGCCGGCGAAGCCGCCCTTCGCTCCCCCCTCTTGCGGTCGCCCTGTCGGGCTTGCTCGCGGCGGAGCGCTCCGGTGACTGCAGAGGGTTCTAGCGTCCGCCACCGCGGAGGCGCGGTCGCCGGCGGTTGCGTGGCTGACGGCGTTCCTACACTCTCCGGCGGTGAGCGACGGGATCCACCGCTTCTTTGTGACGGCGCCGTTCGGGCTCGTCGACCCGCTTGCCCATGAGCTGGAGCTGCTGGGGGCGCGGTCGGTATCGGTGGATGCCACGGGCTGCCGCGTTCGTGGACCGCTGTCGTTCGCCTACCGGCTGTGCATGCATTCGCGTCTTGCCAGCCGGGTCTTTCTGCCCTTGGTCGAGCTCATCGCCAAGGATGCGGACGAACTCGCAGCTGCGGTCGCGGAGATGCCTTGGGAGGAGCACATGGATGTTGATGGCACGCTCGCCGTCGACTTCACGGGGCGGGGAATGGGCATCGACCACACCAAGTACGGTTCCCAGCGCGTCAAGGACGGCATCACCGATCGCTTTCGAGCCAACGAAGGACGGCGGCCGAACGTGGACACGGTCGCGCCTGACCTCCGGGTTCATGCCCATGCACGTGGCCGCGCGTGTCAGATCAGTCTCGATCTCTCTGGAGGTGGCCTGCATCGTCGAAGCTATCGGACCGAGTCCGGCCCGGCACCGATCCGCGAAAACCTCGCGGCCATGATGGTGCTCGACTCGGGGTGGTCGTCGCTTTCCGAGGAAGCCGACTCCGTCATGATCGATCCGATGTGCGGTGCGGGCACACTGGTGATCGAAGCGGCGCTCATCGCATGCAAGCGGGCTCCCGGTCTGTCGCGCGATCGCTTTGGTTTCGAGCGCTGGAAGGGGCACGATGCAGATGCCTGGGCGAGCATCGTTGCCGAGGCCGAGGCCGCCATTACGACGCCGCGCCGTGTTGTGGCGATGGGCTTCGATACCGATGAGGGCGTTCTGGAGGTCGCGCAGGCCAACGCGGAGCGGGCGGGGGTCGGCACCTGCGTTCGATTCACGGCTTCGCGAAGCGCGGACGTTCAGCGTCCTGCGAAGGCGAAGCGAGGCGTGGTCATCACCAACCCCCCGTACGGAGAGCGACTGGGTGGAAAGGTCGCGGCACGGGCTGCGTACACCGAGCTGGGCGTGCTGCTGCAGGATCAGTTCCAAGGGTGGCGCGCGAGCATCATCTCTGTCGACGACGCACTGTTCTCCGCGACGGGCCTCATCCCCGACTGCTCTCGCTCCGTCAAACAAGGACCCATGGACGCTCGGATCGTCGGGGCACAGGTCGCTCCGGTCGCAGGCGACCTCGTCAATCGGTTGCGCAAGAACCACAAGAAGCTGGTCAAGTGGGTCGGGCGGGAGGAGATTGAGGTCTACCGCGTCTACGATGCCGACCTTCCGGAATACTCCGCCGCCGTCGATCTCTACCGCGACCGAGCGGTCGTACAGGAGTACGCGCCCCCAGCCGAGATCCCGGCCGACAAGGCTGCGACCCGCCGGTTGGAGATTGTGACCGCGGTCGCCAGCGTCTTCGATGTCTCGCCGCACCACGTCTACGTGAAGACGCGACGTCGCCAGAAGGGCGCGGACCAGTACGCGAAGGCCGAGGTCGATCCCGCAGTCTGCATCGTCTCCGAAGCCGGTCTTCGCTTTCGCGTGGACCTGGCGTCGTACCTGGACACGGGGTTGTTTCCCGACCACCGACGGACGCGCGCGATGTTTGGGGAGCTGTCGCAGGGCAAAGACGTGCTCAACCTGTTTGCATATACAGGGACGGCAACGGTTCATGCGGCCCGGGCTGGAGCGCGTTCGACGACGACCGTCGACATGTCCAAGACCTATCTCGAGTGGGCGCAGCGAAACTTCGACCTCAACGGGGTCGAAGGCGACCAGCATCGCATCGTGCGCGCCAACGTGCTGGCGTGGCTGGAGCAGGAAACCCGCGCGTATGACGTCGTGTTCTGCGACCCTCCGACGTTCTCCAACTCGAAGTCGATGGAGACCACGTGGGAGGTCCAGCGAGACCATCCCGGGTTGCTCAGCCGGATTGCCGCCCGGCTGAGACCTGGCGGCGTCATCCTCTTCAGCACGAATGCGCGGCGGTTCACGATGTCGGACGCCCTCGAGGGGCTCGAGGTCGAGGAAATCACGCGACAAACGACGTCTCCGGACTTCGAACGTCGGCCACTTCATCGCGCGTGGCGGCTCACGAGAGCATGAGAACCACTGGGGTGTGAAGCTGCTACGTTTTTAGGCGCGCGTGATTTCGACTGTCGACGATAGCGAGACTGGAGGCAGGCTTCGCGGTGAGTTCCGGGCGGTCGGACGGGCTGTCCCTGCGCACGACGCCACGCGGATGCTCGAGTCCTTGAGCGCCAAGCTGTTTGATCAGGGACGCGTCGTGAAGGTGGGTCGGTTCGAGGTTCGCGGGCGGCTCGGGGCCGGCGGGATGGGCGTGGTGATGTCTGGGTTCGATCCCCAGCTGCATCGGACGGTCGCGCTGAAGGTTCTGCGCAGCGCGGGAGATGACGTGGAACAGGCGAGGCTCCTCGCCGAAGCGCGGGCGATGGCCAAGCTTCGCCACCCCAACCTTGTGACCGTGTTCGAAGCGGGAACCCATGAAGGCTCCGTGTACATCGCGATGGAGTTCGTGGAGGGCGGGACGCTTGGTGCGTGGCTCACAGCCGAGCCTCGGTCATGGCAGGAGGTCGTCCCGCTCTTCATCGGGATCGCCAAGGGGCTGGCCGCGATTCACGAAGCGGGGTTGGTCCATCGCGACCTCAAGCCCGAGAACGTTCTGCTTGGCGCTGACGGTCGCCCGCAAGTCTCCGACTTCGGTCTCGCCCGTCCGGAGACCGCCAGCATGGCTCCGTCGGTTGAGGTCAGTGAAGACTGCGACCCGGTGGCGACACCTACGTTTGGCTTGGCTGGGACCCCCAGCTATTTCGCGCCCGAACAGTGGGTAGGCGCACGGGCGGACGCCGCTACGGACCAGTGGAGCTTCTGCGTGACGCTCTATGAGGCGTTGTACGGGCAGCGCCCTTTCGCGGGGAGGGGACGCGCTGCACTCAGCACGGCCGTGCTCGATGGCGCACGTACCCCGTTGCCCACCTCTGCGCCGACGGTGCCGGGGTGGCTGCTCAAGGTCGTGGAGCGCGGGCTCTCACTCGAACCGGCAGAGCGCTTCGCCTCTGTGGATGCGTTGGCGTCGGCTCTGCAAGCAGGAACGGAGCGGGGGCGTTCCAAGACCGTACCCGTCGCGGCACTCACGGCGTTGGCCACGGCTGGAGTCGCGGGGTTGGCCGCGTTCGCGATGGCCGATGACCCCTGCCAGGATGTCGATTCTCGGCTCGAGACCGTCTGGACACCCGAGCGAGCCGCGAGGATCGGGGCTCGGTTCAACGCCGTACAGCCTGGGGGCGCAGCCACCTGGGCGACGATTGAGGAGAGCCTCGACCGCCGCGTCGAGCAGTGGGCAGCGCAGCGGCGCGATGCCTGCGAGGCCACCCATGTCCGCGGCGAACAGTCCGAAGATGCCCTCGACCTTCGCATGCGATGCCTCGAACGGCGGGCGGTCGAGATCGAGTCCCTGCTCGAGACGTACGATGGCGTGAACGAGGCCGGCGTTCTACGGGCGTTCGAGCCGTTCAAGACCCTTGGGGAGCAGGAGGTCTGTGACGACCTCGAGTTCCTTCGGCTGGCCCAGCCCACACCGGAGGCCCCTGAACAGCGGGCGGCGGTGGCGAAAATCCGCGAGCGTTCCGCGAGAATCGAGACCAGTGGATCCGGTGACGACCTCGTCGCGATCCGACTCGAGGCGGTCCAGTTGGTGGCAGACGCCGAAGCCGTCGGCTACGAGCCGGCCGTCGCGGAGACCAAGCTCGCGCATGCCAAGATCGAGAGCTTGCTTGGCCACGGGCGGGTCGCTGCGCGGATCTACGAGGAGGCGTTCGAGCACGCTCTCGCCACACACCATCTCAACGTCCAGGTCTGGGCTGCGGTGGTTGTCTCCTACGTCTACGCGATGCAGATCCACGACATCGAGGAGGCCAAACAGTGGGGGCGCCAGGCGGACGCGCTGCTGCGCGCACACCCGGACTTCCCGGCGATCATCGCGCTGTTTGCGAATCGGGGTGTCACGGCACTGATGGCCGGCGAGATCGATCGGGCGCGGGGGTTCTTCGAAGAGGCGCTCGAACGGCTGGATGCATCTGGCTTGATCGAGTCCAAAGACGCGATCGACCTCGAAGCCAATCTGGCCATTCTCGAGCGGAGGGCGGGCAACCCCGAGCTTGCGCTCACGCGGTTGAGATCGGCGCAAGACAAGACCCGAAGACTCCTGGGGGACGCTCATCCGAATGTTGGTCGGCTCTCGACCAGTATCGCCCATGTCTATCTGGGGATGGAGCGCTTCGAGGAGGCCGAGGCCGAGTATCGCGACGGGCTACACATGCTCGAACTCAACGTGGGCAGGGACGCAGAGCCGGTTGGTCATCCGCTGTACAACCTCGGCAACCTGCTGGTCGGTCAGAAACGATACGAAGAAGCGCTCCCACTGCTGGACCGCGCCATTTCGGTGTGGACACACCACCACGGTGACAAGGACCCGCTGCTTCTCAATGCTTTTTGGAGTCGCGGACAAGCCCTGCTCGAGATGGGTCGCCCACAGCGGGCGGTCGTGGACCTCGAGCGCGCCCTGACCTTGATGCCCAAGGAGACGGAGCCTGACCAGAGAGGCTCGTTGCTCTACAGGCTGGCCCAGGCCCACACACCTTCGAACCCTGACCGCGCTCGCGTCTTGCTCAGCCGAGGCCTTGGCTTGAAGCTCACCGACGAGGAGTTGATCGGGGAGCTTCGGGCGTGGAGTCGAGACCACCTGTGAGCGTCACCCTCGACGACAACGACTCGGGCACGTTGGCCGGCGAGTTCCGGGCGGCCGAAATGGAGGGCCGTGCTCTCGACGCTGCCCGGATGTTCGAGTCGCTCAGCGCCAAGCTGTTCGATGACGGGAGCACGGTCAGCATCGGGAGGTTCGAGCTCCGCGAGAGGCTGGGGGCTGGGGGCATGGGCGTGGTGATGTCCGCGTTTGACCCGCAGTTGCACCGCACCGTCGCGGTGAAGGTCTTGCGTGACGAGGGGGACCCCGAAGAGCAGGCCCGGCTGTTGGACGAGGCGCGGGCGATGGCCAGGGTTCGCCACCCCAATCTGGTGACGGTGTACGAGGCGGGGACGCACGAGGACTCGGTCTACATCGTGATGGAGTTCGTCGAGGGCGGGACGCTGCGGGCTTGGCAGGACGACGGTCCTCGGAGCTGGCGGGACGTCGCGCAGGTGTTTGTGCAGGCCGCTCGTGGGCTTGCTGCGATTCACGACGCCGGGATGGTCCACCGCGACTTCAAGCCCGACAACGTGTTGCTCGGTGATGATGGGCGGCCTCAGGTCTCCGACTTCGGGCTTGCCCGGCACCAGCCAGCACCGATGGGCTCGACCGACGTCGAAGTGAGCGAAAACGGAGACGCAAACGCGACTCTGACAGGCGCGCTCGCTGGGACTCCGAACTACCTCGCACCGGAGCAATGGCGGGGCGAGCACGCCGACGCGGCTAGCGATCAGTGGAGCTTCTGCGTGGCACTGTACGAGGCACTCTTCGGGCAGCGGCCGTTCGAAGGCGTCACCGTCGCCGAGCTGTGTTTCGCGGTGATGTCCGGCAAGCGGGCGGAGCCTCGTGACACTGCACCGGCGGTTCCAGCGTGGCTACAGGCAGTCCTCGAGCGTGGACTCTCCACGAATCGGAGTGCTCGATTCGGCACGATGCATGAGCTGGTGAGGGCCCTCGACAGAGGACTCGACAACCGACGCGGGCGAACCTTGCGGGTCGCTACGCTGGCCACGTTGGCCACCGGGTCTGTCGCAGGGCTGGCGTTCTTCGCAACTCGGGACGCACCCTGCAAGGATGTCGATCTCCGCCTGGGGCAGGCCTGGACGAGCTCGCGCAAGGCGAGCATCGCTGCGCGTATTACAAGCGTCCCCGAACTCGGGGAGGCCGTCTGGGCCGCGCTCGAAGAAAAACTCGATGCCCGCGTCGAGGGATGGACGGCGCAGCGCCGGGACGCATGCGAGGCGACCCATGTACGCGGTGAGCAGTCAGAGGATGCCCTCGACCTTCGGATGCGTTGCCTCGATCGTCGCGCGGTGGAAGTCGAGGCGTTGCTCGAGAACTACGAGACGATCAAGCCATCGAGGGTGCCTGTAGCGCTGACGCCTCTGGAGCGCCTGCCCGCGCTCGAGGTTTGTGCTGACCTCGAGTTTCTCGAGCTGTCGCGCCCGACCCCGGAGGCGGAGCACGAGCGGGAGGCTGTCGCGAGCCTCCGCGAACGGGCCGGTCGACTCTCAGCGACGTCCGGCGGGGACAATCTCGACGAACTCGAAGCCGCCGCCGTTGCCCTGGTCTCCGACGCGGCCGCGCTCGGGTACGAGCCTTTCATCGCGGAGGCCAAGTTGGTTCGGGCCAAGATCGAGAGCCTCCTGGGTCGAGGTGAGGTGGCTGGAAAACTATACGAAGAGGCGTTCGAGCACGCCCTCGCGACCCAACACCTGGAGGTCCAGGTCTGGGCGGCGGTCGTCGCAACGTTCGTCTACGCGGAGCAGGTGGGCGACCTGGACGAGGCCGCGCGTTGGGGTCGTCAGGCGCAGGCGCTGCTGCGGGCTCACCCGTACTTTTTGCCGGCCCACCGCGCGCTGCAGACCAATCTCGGAAGCGCGGCGTTTCGTGCAGGCAAGCTGGATGAGGCGAGGGAGCGGTTCACCGAGGCGGTCCGGCTCTATGAAGAGGCAGGCCTTGGCGACTCGACGGACGGGATCGGGGCCGAGGCCAACCTCGGGATCCTCGAGCGACGCCTGGGTCACCTCGATGCGGCCGCGACACGCCTTCAGAACGCGAAGACCAAAGCCAAACGGGCATTGGGCGGCGCACATCCCAGCGTCGGGAGCATCTGCAACAGTCTTGCGGCCACCTATGTTGAGCTCGAGCGCTTCGCGGAGGCAGAGGTCGAGTACCGCGAGTCTCTGCAGTTACTCGAGCGAAAGACTGGGACAGACTCCGCGCGGGTCAGGCATCCGCTCAACAATCTGGGCGAGTTTCTGGTCGAGCGCGGTCGTGCGGAAGAGGGCGTGCCCTTCCTGACGCGTTCGATTGAGGTCTGGATTCAGCATGACGGCGCTGACTCTCCCGGCCTCGCGGGGCCACTGACCTTCCGGGGGGAGGGGTTGCTCTCTCTGGGACGGGGTGACGAGGCCAAAGCCGACCTGCTACGGGCACGCGAACTTCAACCCGAGACTGCGTCAGCCGATGAGCGCGCCAAGGTTCTCTTGCTACTTGCGCGGGCCGTTGAGCCGACGGACCCCACCGCTGCCGAGACGTTCATCGAGGACGCACGCGCGCTGGAGATCACCAAGCCCAAGCTCGAGGATGAGCTGGCGGCATGGCCCAGCCCCAAGCCATGACCGGCCCAGCCGCACCGGCTACCAGGACCCGGTGTTCTGCATGCTCGACCACGGCTCGGCGGGCGCAAGCGACTCACCTCTTTGGAGTAGCTCGACGGAAATCCCATCGGGAGACCGCACAAACGCCATGTAGCCGTCGCGCGGCGGACGGTTGATGGTCACGCCTGCCGCTCGAAGTCGAGCACACGTCTCGTAGATGTCATCGACTCGGTACGCCAGGTGGCCGAAGTTGCGGCCGCCAGCATACGGCTCTTCGTTGTCCCAGTTGTGGGTCAACTCGACCTCCGGAGCACCGGGTTCCGTCGCGAGGAACACCAGGGTGAACCGCCCCTTCGGCACGTCCTTTCGACTCGTCTCCACGAGACCGAGCTTGTTGACGAAGAAATCGAGTGCCGCGTCCAGGTCGCGGACGCGGATCATCGTGTGCAGGTACTCCACCGCCGGAGGCTACCTGAAGTTGTCGCGCTTCTTGTGACGACCGTCGCACCAGGGATGGAGCGAACGCGTGTGCTCGGAGCTCAGCTGTCTGCGACTTCGCCGTACCGTGCCAGGGTGACCTCGACGCTGGTGCAGTCTTCGCGAAGGCTGGGCAGCTCGGGGTCGAACGGCTCGTCGAGGTCGAAGCTCTCTTCACAGAAGACCGCCATCAGCTGCTCGTCGGCGGCGTCTGTTGCGGGGCGATTCGCGTGCTCGAGCGTGAGCACGTGGGGCCCCGACCGGGCTTCGAGCTGGGTGACCGGCATCAACACCTGGATCGCGGGCAGGGTGTCCTCACCGTCGGTGTCGGCGAGGTCGTCGGGAGTGTCGGGCGCATGGGAAGCATCCTGCGTCGCCGAGACGACCGCGACGTACCCAGCTTGGTGCGGGGAAACGTGAAGGGTGATGGCGGTGTCCCACGAGACGCGGTCGCCGTGGTCGATCCGTGCGTGGGAGGACGACTCTGCAACCGAGAAATCCAGAGCCGGGGCGAGCATCGCAGCGCCCTCGAGCTCGGCGGTGGTCGTGTACGGGCTGGCGGTGAGTTGCGCCTCTTCGGCCTCGCTACGCTCCACCTGCTGCGGCTCGGGTAGCGCCATCATCAGCAGGGCTGCGGCTGCGGCAACCGTGCCGGCGATACCGAGCGTACCCAGCCACTTCTGCGTTTGCTGCCTCGCCGGCCCCGCAGCGGGTGTAGGCACGGGGAAAGACATGGCGTCCGCACGCATCGACGCGACTCGCCCTGCACAGGTTTCGCACGCCTCCACGTGATCGATCACCGTCTCGCACATCGGCGTAGACAGCTCGCCGACCTCAAAGCGGTCGAGGGTGAGCATGGTGAGGTGCCCGTCGCGGGCGAACAAACCTGCATGCAGCGGACGGACGTTGTCGTGCGTGGTCACGGGGTGGCTCCTTCGGGGTGGGCGGCGGGGTGGTCGGCGGCCTGGTGGGCGAGGTCGCGGAGGCGAGCAAGTCGGTTGCCCACGGTTCGTGGCGAACAGCCGACGACCCGGGCGACTTCGGCGTGGCTCATGCCATCGACGAAGTAGTGCAGACCAATCGCGACGTGCTCATCATCGAGCTGCCGCCAGAACTGCTTGAGAAAGGTGACCGTGTCCTGATCGGCCAGCCCACAGGGGACCGTCCAGGGTGCTTGCCCGTGTTCACGCCAAAGCTCGGCCCGACGGTTCGCGTTGCGAAGCCGGTTGAGACAATGGTTGGTCGTAAGCCGGTAGAGCCAAGTGGTCGCCGATGCGTCTTCCCGAAATCCCCCGATACGCTCGAGGGTTTTGACGAAGACCTCATGCACGACCTCCTCGGCCTCAGCGTGCGGGTAGAACCGCAGTACCCACCGAAACACGCGAGATGCGTGATCAGCGTAGAGCCTGCCGACATCGGTCGGTTGCGCCCCATGAGAAGCCATGCCGTCATTAAGACCCTTGAAGCCCGGGCGTGCGCAAGCCGGTCCCCTACAAAACCCCAAGAGCGCCGAAATCGAGCATTGAGGGCGTCGACACCGCTGTTCGCCGCAGGTTGCGCCCGTCCAGGGGGCCGGTGTCAGGGGCTGCAACGAACCGGTGGCTCGTGCGTCTTCATGTCTGATGGTGTGGCGTTGGCAGGAGTCGTGGGCGGTCCGGGCATGGTTTGCGGCGAGCGTCGCGGCTGCCGTTGGGGTTGGCGTGGGGTGGGGCAACTACTTCGCTCTGCCTGGCGCGATGAACATCGACTGGGCAACCATCGGCCCGCTGGTGGTCGCCTTCGGCGGCCTGTGTGCACTCATGCTTGGGCTCGGTCTCGGCGGCGGCATGGTGCTGGCATCTCGGAGCCGAGGAGCGCAGACCGGTGCGCTTCGGCTCACCCTGGGAGCGATGACCGGTGGACTCTTGGCCGGAACGGCCCCGGCCACGTTGGGCATCGGCGGATTCGCCCAGCTTCACGCACCCTACGGAGGCACGGCGAACATCTTGGGCTCGTGCCTGCTGGCCAGCGCGGTGTTCGTGACCCTGTTCGCGCCGTTGTTACATCGCGAGCACTGCGTCGGCTTGCTCGCCCGGTTCGGGCTCGCTTCGGTAGCCTCTTGCGTCACGGCAGCGACCCTTGGAGGCTTGGCCTGGATCTTCGTTCGCGAGCTCGCCCTGGAGCCCAGCTTTGAGGAGATTGCGACGCTCGCCGAGGAGGTCGGCTTGTGGTCGTTCGCGACGTACACCGGCGCGGCGCTTGCGGTTGTGCTGGGTCTGTTCGTGGGCCTCGCGACGTGGGTCTATCTATCGCTGGTGCTCGCGGTTCGCCGAGGGTCTTGAGGAGTCTACGGGGATCTCCGCGCCGCCCGGATGGCGCCTCAGCCCCGCCCGTGTCACAGCGCGTGACCACGATGGGTCCGGTGACAGAAGGACCCACGACCTCCGAGCCCGATACGGACAGCGACGGATCCACGGGGAAAGACGTCGGGCTACGCCTCGATGTCTTCGTCTTCGGCGAAGCCCATGGTGTACAGCTCGGCGTACTGCCCACCCTTGGCGATCAGCTCGTCGTGTGAGCCCATCTCGGCGATCTGCCCTTTGTTGAGCACGACGATCTTGTCCGCCCGCCGCACCGTGCTGAGCCGGTGGGCGATGACAAGCACGCTGCGGCCATCGAGTAGCTTCTCGATCGCCTCCTGAACCTTCTGCTCGGTGATCGAGTCGACGCTGGCGGTGGCTTCGTCGAGGATGAGCAGCGTGGGCTGGCGGGCGGCCACCCGCGCAAACGCGAGGAGCTGCGTTTCGCCCTGCGACAGGTTCCCGCCGCGCTCGCCCACGGCGAAGTCGAGTCCGCCGCGCTCGTCGATGAGCTTGCGGGCTTGAACGAGCTCCAGCGCGTCCATCATACGAGCGGGATCGCAGGAGATGTCGTTCTCGCCGAGGCAGATGTTGTAGGCGACCGAGTCCTGAAATAGGAACACGTCCTGCTGGACCATCAACAGGTGCTTGCGGACGTGCCCGGGCTTCACGCCGCGCAGCTCAACATCGCCGCCGGGGGTCTGCATCGCCACGCTGCCGCGATAGCCCGTGTAGAACTGGGTCAGGACGCGGCCAAGGCTGCTCTTGCCGGACCCGGTTCGCCCGACCACGGCGACGACTTCGCCGGGCTTCACGTCGAACGACAGCCCCTCGAGAACGTCGGGGCCGTCCTCGCCGTAGGAAAACCTCAGGTCGCGAATCTTCAGTCCGCCGTCCCACGCGTCGAGCGGGTTGGCTTCGCCGGGTTGGAGGGCGGGCTCGGTCGTCTCGTCCAGCAGTCCGTAGATGCGCTCGAGCGATGCGGCCGCGCGCTGAATGGTGGCCAGCTTGCCCGAGAACTCTTTGACCGGGATGAAGATGCGCTGCAGGTAGTCCACAAACGCGAACAGCAGCCCGAGCGTGATCGCACCGCCCTGCGTCAACACGCTGGGTGAGGCGAAGTAGATCAGCAGCGCCACCGAGAACGCGGAGATGCCATCCATCACCGCGTAGAGCATCGCGTCGAAGACGTTGGCGGTCTTGGTGGCCTTGAGGTAGCGCTCCCCGAGGCGCTGGTACTCGTCGTGTGCGGCCTTCTCGCGTCCAAACAGCTGCACGACCGTGATACCCGAGAGCTGCTCGGCCAAGAACCCGGTCTGCGACGCTTGGGCTTTGCGGACCTCGAGCTGCAGCTTGCGCAGCGCGGCTCCGACGTAGCGCACGAGCACAAACAACACCGGCGCGACCACCAACGTGATGAGCGTGAGCCACGGGCTGAGCCACAGCATCGCGGAGAGGATCGACAGGATCATCACGATGTCGGTGAGGATCATGAAGACCCCGAACGACAGCGTCTCGCTGAGCGCCTCCACATCGGAGGTCGTGCGCGTCAGCAGGCTGCCCAACGCGTTCTTGTCGAAGAAACGGTTGGGCAGGTGGATGACGTGGTCGAACACCTTGCGGCGAACGTCGGAGATGGTCATGTGGCCGGCTCGCTGTAGCGAGTAGACCTGGACCGCTTGGCACAGGAACTCGGCCATCACCGCGACCATGAACCCGAGGCTCAAGAGCCGTAGTCCGGGGATGTCGCCCTGCGGGATGAGCTCGTCGACCGCGTACTTGACGAGAAGCGGGCGCATGGTCGACATCGCGGCGACCATCGGGATCATCGACAGCCCCATCGCCAGCCACCGCTTGTGCGCGACTGCGAACGACCACAGACGGCGGAGCAGCGCGATGGTTGTCGTCGCCGACGGGGTGGTCGTCCCCGGCTTCTTGTCCGCCTGCTTCTCGGCGACGGAAGGACTGCTCATGCGCTTTCGCCCCCCTGATGCGCGTGGGTTTCGGCGTACTCGCCACCCTTGGCGATCAGTTGCTCGTGCGTCCCGCGTTCGACGATGCGGCCGCCCTCCAGCACCACGATCTCGTCGGCATGCTCGAGCACGCTGGTGCGATGCGAGACGATGACCGTGGTGGGAGCCATCGAGCCCGCGACGCCGCCGCGAAGGTTGCGAATGGCGTCGACCATCCGGGCTTCGGTGCCGTGGTCGACCGCGCTGAGGACGTCGTCGAGTAGCAGCAGCGGGCGGCTACGGTAGAGCGCTCGGGCCAGGGCGGCGCGCTGACGTTGCCCTCCGGAGAGCATCACGCCGCGCTCACCGACGACCGTGTCGAGGCCCTCGGGCAGCTGGTGAACGTCATCCCACAGGCAGGCTGCGGTGAGCACTTCGCCGAGCCGCGCATCCTCGCCGACGCTCGTACCATCACCGCCCGGGTTGCGAGCGGCTCGGTAGGGGTTGGCGCCTCCGAGCCGAACGTTCTCTCGCAGAGTCGTCGAGAACAAGAACGGGGCCTGCGGCACCACGGCCATGGCCTCGCGAAAGTCCGCTAAGGGGACGTCGCGAGCGTCGATGCCGCCCAGCAGTACGGTTCCCGGGGGTGGGGTGTGAACGCGGGTGAGCACGTCGACCAGGGTGGTCTTGCCGCTTCCGGTCTTGCCGAAGATGCCCAGGGTCTCGCCCGCTTCGACCGTGACGTCGATGCCCTGCAGCGCGGGCTCGTCTCCGTCGGGGTATGTGAACGCGAGGTTTCGCAGTTCGAGCCGAGGCGGCGCGTCCAAGCGGAGGGTGGTCGTCTCCTCCGGGAGGTTGGGCGGGGACTCGAGCAGCTCGTCGATGCGGCCCAACGAGACCAAACCGCGGGAGACAGCAGCGAGGACCCACGCCAACGCGGTGAGGATGCCGACCAGCGACATCAGCAGTGCGGTGAAGGTGGCCAGGTGCCCCACGGGCATGCCGTCCTGCACCACGCGAGTGCTGCCCACCCACAGGACGATGCCGGTGCCGACCAGTCCGGAGAATCCGAGGATGGGCATGGAGAACGCCCGAACCTTGGCAACCCGCAGCTGCAGCGCGAGGTATTCGCGGTTGCGCTCGTCGAAACGCTCGAACGCCGCAGCCTCCGCAGCATGGGACCGGACGGTGCCGATGCCCGAGTAGATCTCGAGGATGCGGTCGGAAAGCCCCGCAAGCAGCTGCATGCTATCGCGGACCATCGCGAAGAAGCGCTTGACGGCAAAGCGCATGTAGATCGCGCCGAACATCACGGGGATCAGGCACCACAGCGTGAGCTGCCAGTCGGTGACTGCCATCTGATACAGGTGCATCGGGATCGCCACAGCGACGTTGCACAGCTGAAGACCCGCGAACCCGACGAGCAATCGAACCGACGTGGTGTCGTTGCTGGCGATGCTGACCAGCTCTCCGACCTTGCGGCGCATATAGAACGGGCGCTGCAACGAGAGCAGGTGCCCGAACACATCGACGCCCACCCGGTACTCGACGTCGCGGCCGGGGTTGAAGAACAGGATGCGCGACAAGCTGCGCACGGCGATCACCAACACGCCCAGCCCCATCAGCTCCACCCCAAGCTCGCGGGTGTCGGCCAGTGCCTGGGCACCCTGCCGCTCGAGGATGGTCAGGGCCTCGCCGATGATCGCCGGAATGCGTACGACCACCCAGTTGGTGGCGAACAGCATGGCCGCCCCCAGCGCGTACTGCGGGACGTTTCGCGCAACGTAGCGCGAGGCAAAGCGACGGGCGGTGCTCACGTAGGCAACGTGTATCTACACCACAGAAGCAGCACAGAAGCAGCCGAGCTACTTCTTCTTTTTCTTGTCTTCGCCCTTGGGCGGCTGCGCCTCGATCGACTCGTCCTTCTCGATCGCGTCCAGCTCGGTCTCGATCGCGGTCAGCTTCTTGCGCAGCTCCTCGAGCGTAGGCGCGAACTTCTCGTTGTCGGCGATCTTGCCGCCGAGGTCGCCGTTGAAGTTCTCCCAGGCGGAGATGAACCCACCCAGCTTCACCTGGACCTCGCCGCCCTTCGACTCCTTCTCGGTGAGTTCGCGGTAGGCCTTCATGAAATCTTTGTTGTCGGCACCGTAGCCCTCGTTGAACTTGCCGAACGCCTTGTCGGAGTCCTTGGCCTTGGCCCACTTCGCGGCGCCCTTCTCCACGCTGTCCAAAGCCCCGCGGAGGTCCTCGAGCATCTTGCGGTAGCTCTCGAGGCGACCTTTGACGAAGGCTTTCTCTTCCTTTTCGTACAGGGCCTTGGCTTCGGCCATCTGCTCTTCGGGGGAGACGAAGCCGGCCTTCTTACGGGCCTCGGCGAGCTCCTCGGGGGTCATCTCTTCCTTCTTCGCCTGCTTCAGCTCGGAGGGTTTCTTGCCCTGGTTGGGCTCCACGATGGGCTCTTTTTCGGAGTCGCATGCGGTGAGCACGAAGGGGGCGAGCAGGGCGGAAAACAGGGCGAGCGTGCGCATGGGGAGCCTCGGCGGGACCGTAGCACGGACGTGCTCGCCCGCGGCGGACCCGATGGCCCTTGCGACGGCGCGGGTTCGATGCGCGTCGTCTCATGTTAGGGGGTTCATGTGACCGATTCTTCCAGCGCTGCTCCCGGTTCGCTGTGCCTGCTGATCGGGCCGGTGGGGGCCGGGAAGACCACGCTTGGACGTCGGCTTGCAGCCCAGCAGCCGGCCGTGTTCTTGGACCTCGACACGTGGATGGTGCGGTTCTTTGGAGACGATGCGCGGCCTCCCACCGACGTGATGGGTTGGTACCTCGAACGTCGTGCACGATGCGTCGGGGGGTTGTGGAGCATCGCCGCCGAGGTTGCTTCGGTGGGGACTCATGTCGTGCTCGAGCTGGGGCTCGTGCTGGCTACGGAGCGTCTTGCCACCTACGAGAAGGCCCGCCTCGAGGCGTTGCCCTTGACCATTCGCCTGGTCGATGCCCCGCGAGAGATTCGACGCGAACGCGTCGCGCGTCGCAACGCCGACACCGGCGCGTTCACCCAAGTGGTGCCTGCGGAGATGTTCGAGCTGGCTTCCGACGCGTGGGAGCCACCGTCCGAGAGCGAACGCAACACCTGGGGGATTCTCGACGCATAGATGCGGCGCGATGGGCGCGTGCTGGGGCGCGTTTTTTCGGGAACTTCCGAGGCCCTGCCCTGTGCGGAGGGAGGACGATGCTTCGAGCCATGCGAGCCCCTGCTTCCACACCGCGTCCGATCGATGGACCGTTGGTGGTGCGGGCGCAGTCCGGGGATCGCTCCGCGCTTCGGGAGCTGGTCCGGCGGCATCAGGCAAAGGTCGGCGCGCTGCTCGGGCGCATGTTGAGACCCGCGGGCCTGGGTCCGCTGACCGAGGACCTCGCCCAGGAGACCTTCCTTCGCGCCTTTCGGGCCCTGGACCGCTTCGACCCGAATGGCCCCGCGATGTTCTCGACTTGGTTGCTGCGCATTGCGTCTCGGCTGGCGATCAACGAGCTCGCTCGCAAGCGTCCGCAGCGTGCGTCCGCCGATTCGTTGGGCAGCGCATCGACGCCAGAGTCTGAGCATCAGCGAAAGCGGATCGGCCAGGCGATTGCGTCGGCGGTCGGAGAGCTTCCGCCTCCGTTCCGGGCGGCGTTTCTTCTTCGCGAGTACCACGGCCTGGACTACGCCGAGATCGCCCAGATGTTGGACCTCGAGCTCGGCACGGTGAAGTCGAGATTGTCGCGGGCGCGGAGGCTTCTTCGGGAGCGGCTGGAAGGAGTACGCGAATGAAGGACGAACTCGAACGGGACGACCTCGACGCTTGGGAGGTGGAGTCACTCGGCGCGAACTTCGAGGACCGGGTCTTGGATGCGCTGGAGACGTTCGAGACTCCGGACCCTTCCGAGCCGCGGCCGGTCCGCGCGGCGGTCGTGTGGGGGGCGGTGGTGTCGTTGGCGGCTGCGGCAGCTGTTGTTGTCGCGCTGTGGCCCCGGCCAGACGCTCCTGCCGACGATGCCATCTCGATTCGGGCGGGCACGTCCGCCCAGGTGGACTACACGCCCGGATCCCATCAGGCCGAGCAGACACGCGGGACCGTCACGTATCGCGTTCGCTCGGGGACGCCCTTTGTCGTGCACACGCCCGCGGCTGACGTCACGGTGCGTGGCACCGAATTCACAGTGGAGATGCTGACGATGCAAGACGAGAGACGACGGAAGTACCTGGGAGTTGGGGCGCTGGCCATGGGTGGTGCCGCGGTGGCGGTCTACGTGGCCAGCGGTGATGTCGCGGTCCACAATGAGCACGGTCGCGCCGCCGTGGGTGCTGGGCAGACGGCGGTCGCCTCGGAGCATGTCGCCCCCCGAACCGAGCCCGCGCCCGTTGTTGCAGCGGCAGGCAAGAAGCCAACGCCCAAGCCGAACCAGAAGCTGACGGCTGTGGAGCGCGAAGGTGTGCAGCAGCAGATCGCCGATGCGATCGCCAAGCGTCAGCGGAACACCGCCGATTCTCAGTCCGAGGCCGACGAACCCAACGATGACGATGACGAGGCTTTCGGGTCGCTGGACAAGGAATACATCCAGTCGGTGGTGTCCGAAGACCTGCTCCCGTTGGTGAAAGAGTGTTACGAGTCGGCTGTCGAGAAGTCGGGCGGGAGCTTGGACGGCTCGGTGATCGTCAAGTTCTCGATCGCAGGTGATGCGTCGGTCGGGGGGATCGTTGACGATGTTGAACTCGACAACAAAGAGGTGACGCTCGATGCCAGCGACGGAAAGGGCCTGCAAGCACCTGGGTCGTTCCCCCTGGCGGACAACCCAGACTTCGCGGAGTGCATCTCGGAGTCGACGGCCTCGCTGCTGTTCGATCCCCCACAAGGAGGGGGCCGAGTTCAGGTCAGCTACCCGTTTATCTTCGCGACCGGGGACGACGCCCCCGCCGCCGATTGAGCCAGGTGGAGCCCCCCGGACGGGTGCGACCGTTTGGCTCGGTCGTGAGGCACTTCACGCGTAGGAACGTGACGTTCGTTGTCAGGTTTGACAGTCTGCTTTCGTGATGCGCACCGGGTTGCTTCTCTTCTCCTCCATGTTCTTGGCCGCCGCCTGTGGCGATGACGGCGGTGCCATGGAGGCTGGTGGCACCGGTGGGGGTACTGCCGAGTCGGAGACCAACGACACGGAAACCTCGCCGAGCTCCGCCGGGACGGACTCGCAGTCCGGCTCGGCGACTTCGGACAGCGCGACCTCCGGTGCCGACACCACCGGCGGCGCGGTGCCGGTCGATGAGCCCGCACGCGGCATCTCGATCTCTCGCGTCGAAGCGAACTCGGGCGTGGCCATTCCGATCGCGATCGACGGTGCCTGGGCCGACGGCGCGCAGCGCAACGCTCAGATTCCCAAGAACCGGAACACGGCGTTTCGTGTTTACCTGGATGTCGAGGAGGACATCTGGGTGCAGCGCGAGATCGAAGCTCGCATGACCCTGTTCCACGCGGACGGCACCGAATCCGAATACGTCGAGCGGGTCCTGATCGCTCAAGACAGCTCGACGTCGTCGTTCCAGTCCAACATCGTGATCGGCGTTCTTGCCGAGGACATGCAGCCCAACGCCCAGTTCAACGTGGAGCTGTTCGAAGTCGGCACTGGCTACGAAGGCCTTCCCGAAGAGTCCGAGCCGCCCAAGGCGATGCCCGAGCCGAACTACATCGGTATCGAGAGCACCTACCAAAACATGCGGATCATGATCGTGCCCATCGACTACGACTTCGGTGGGTGTCAGACGCAGTTCGACACTTCAGACGAAGCGCTCGCTCCGTACATCGATCACATGTTCCAGCAGAACGCGCTGGAGAACATCGACATCGAGATCCACGACCTCTACCGCGTCGACGATCTCGATCTCACGGGCAACGGATTCTTCCAGCTGCTCAACGTGATGGCGCAGCTGCGAGCGGCAGAGTCTCCCGACCCCAACGTCTACTACTACGGCCTGTTCGACAACTGTGGCGCGTGCATCGGCGATGGAGGAGGCTGCACCCTGGGTGTCGCCAACGGGATCCCGGGTGACTCGATGGGAGAAGCCGGCGCCCGCGTAGCGATCGGCGCTCAGTACCTCAGCAGCAACGAAGTCGGCATCGAGACCTTTGTGCACGAGATCGGGCACAACCAAGGACGTCGCCACATCTTCTGCTCTGGCGCCAACGCAGCGGGCACCGATCCTTCGTACCCGTACGACGACGGCAAAACCACCGGATGGGGCTTCGGCGTCCGCGATTTCCAGCTGCGCAACGGCAACACCCACTTCGACTACATGAGCTACTGCAACCCCACGTGGGTTTCGGATTGGCAGTGGAAAGAAACCTTCGCGCGCATCCAGACGCTCAGCAGCTGGGAAGGCGCGGACATGCAGGACGCGATGGACGGTCGCTACGTGCTCATGGGTTCGGTCAACACCGAGACCGGCGAGGCCAGCTGGTGGACCGATCGCGGCTGGGTCGAGCCCGAGGACGCGGCTCCCAACTACCGGGTCCGGTTCTCGTTTGACGACGCGTCGAGTGACGACACGCTGCTCGTCGACTCCGACCCCTGGAGCGAGGGCCCCTGGATCACGGTTCGCGCCCCGCTCCCAGCCGACTTCGACGCGGTGACCGGGATCCAGCTCGACACACCCTCGCTGACGACCAGCGCCCCACGGAACGAGATTCAGGCGTTCCACCTGAACTCCTTCCAGGCGCCATAGCCCGGCTCGCGTGGCGTGGTGTACCCTCCGCGCCATGCGAACTGCCCGTGTTTTCCTGCTCGCTGGGGCCGCGAGCCTCCTCGTCCCCGTTGCCGGCTGCTCCAAGAAGTCGTCGACCGAGACCGTCGAGCCCGCCTCCGCAAGTGAGCCGGTCGCTCCGCCCAGCGCCGACGACCAAGACCAGGCTGCGGGCAAAGGTGCCGCCATTCCCGATGCGGACAAGGTCCAGGTCCTCGCGAGCTTTGAAGGTGTGCAAGACATGCTTTCCGCCGCAATGGATCTCAAGGCTCGCATCGAGGGCGAAGAGGCGGGTGCAGACCCGCTTGCCGAAGTGCAGGCTGGCTTGCTCGCCCAGGGCTTCGGTCCTGGCTTCCTCGGCAACATCAACCTCGACGGCATGCACGCGGTCAAGGTTGCGTTCCCCACCGGCGACGCCGCTGGACCTGAGGCGATCGACTTCGCCGCGAGCATGTCCGTGTCTGACGGTCAGAAGGTGCTCGAGAGCTTCCCGTCCAGCATGCGTCCGCAGCCGCTCGGCGGCGAGATGTGGGAGCTGCGTCAGGACAACGACACCCTGCTGATCAAGCAGGCCGGAGCCGAGCTCCTGTGGGGTCGCGCTCAGGCCGATGTCGAGAAGGCTGCCGGTCTCGTCGCGAAGGTGGGAACGGGTCGCCGCGTCCGAGTGCGCGCGTGGAACATTCCCGCCGACGACGTGGATCCCCTGGAGCTGTTGGGTCTTCCGAGCGATGCACCGTTCGTCGGCGCCGTCGCTGACGTCCTCAAGGAGCTGGGCGCCGCCGAGGTCCAGCTCGACTTCGGCTCGAAGAAGCGACTCGAGGTGGTTGCCAGCGCAGAGGCTCCCTTCGGCAAGCTCGGGCTCGACCCGCTTGGCAAAGCACGGACCAAGGCGACCGAACTCGAAGGCAAGCTCCCCGCCGGAGCGGTGTTCGTCACCACCGTCTCGTTCGGGAACCCCGAGATGCTCCACAAGACCATCGACAGCCAGATCCCTGTCGATCAGGTGCCGGCGCCGTTCGACACGATGGTCAAGGACGCGATCAAGGGCTCGCACATGGTGCTGAACTCGATCTCGGCCAACGTCGTCGTCGCGCTGTACGTCGACAAGAAAGGCCAAGCCACCGCGATGCTCGCAGCGGGCATCAAGGGCAAGAAGGAAGCCAAGGCGCTCGAGGGCATGCGCAAGATCCACGGCACGATGAAGGCCGGGCTCGAGGCTCACGCGGCGTTGCAGGGCAAGAACAAGGACGCCAAGTTCGCCGTCACACTCAAGGAAGGCGGCTTGAAGATCTCAGGCATCAAGGCGGACCAACTCACCGTCAAGATCCCCAAGGACTTCCAGAGCGATGCTGAGGATGCAGCGCTCTTCCTCAAGAAGAACTCCGTCGAGTCGGTCTCGTTCGTTCAAGACGGCGTCGCGTTCTGGGCCATCGGCGCAGGCGCACGCTCGCTCGGGTCCGACGTCGCTCGTTCGCTGGGCAAAGACCGCGCGACCTCGATGGCCTCCGAAGGCACGCTCACCACGCTTCGCGAGGGTATGGACGGATGCCAGCTGTGCATCAGCTTCGACGCCGACGAGTACCTCCGGGTCCGCCTGCTCGACATGCAGGCCAAGACCAAGGACAAGGCCAAGCTCAAGGAGATCAAGAAGCAGCTCAGCAAGCTTGGCAAGATCAAGGGCGACGCGGAAGTTGGCGTCGGTGTGCGCTTCTCGGACAAAGACGGCGCGGCGGGTCTGGTCGTTCCCAGCGCCACCTTGGAACTCAGCAAAGAGACCTTCGCTGGCATGACCGAGGTGATGGAGTTCGTCGACGGGACCGGCGAGGTCGCAGCTGAGGCCCCGGCGAAGTGAGCGTTGCGGCGGTGATTCTCGCCGCCGGAGCCTCGACCCGAATGGGTCGTCCCAAAGCGCTCATCGAGTGGCGGGGGCGGCCCTTTTTCATGCACTGCGTGCGGCGGGCCGAGGCGGTCGGATGTGCGCCTGTGGTGGTCGTGTGGGGTTCGACTGCGTTGCCCGAGGTGGACGGCGTGCGCCAGGCTCACAATCCCGACTGGGAGCAGGGGCCGCTGTCGAGCCTTCAGGTCGGGCTGCGGGCGGTGTTGCCGAGTGACCCATCGGGTGTGCTCGTGATGACCGTCGATCGTCCGCATGTCGCCGACGCCACCCTCCGCGCATTAGTCGAGGCACACAGGCGCACGCCGAGTGTGGTTGTGCAGCCGCGCCTCAATGCCACGAGTGGGCACCCCATCGTGCACCCGAAAGCGGTGGTCGATACGCTGCTCCGACTGGCCCCGAGCGACTCTGTCCGGGCCGTGCTCGGGCGGCCTGAGATCCGAAGCGCGAGGTTGCGCATCCCAGTCGCCGACCCGGCCGTCCTCGACAATCTCGACACCCCGGCCGACCTGGCGAAGCTGATCTCCGGCCTCGGCCTCGAACCCTGAGAGACCTCGAGTCCCGCGGCGCGGAGCGCGTGGCGACGCCGATCGGGCGCATCTTTTGTGGGGTACATCGCACCCAGCCAGGTTCGGCGGATTCGTCTACCATCGCCTCATCGGTTATGGACGAGGTTAGGGGAGAGGCGGTCGCGGAGGCCGGGCCGACCAGCCAGTACAGCGTTATCGCGAAGTTGGGCGAAGGCGGGATGGCGAGCGTGTTCCTCGCGGTGGACCAGGGCGCGATCGCGGACTTCCACAAACTCGTCGTCCTCAAGCGGCTGCATGAGTCGCTTCGCAAAGACGCGGACTTCGTGAACATGTTTGTGGGCGAGGCGAAGATCGCCGCACGCCTCAACCACCCCAACGTCGTTCACACCTACTCTGTCGACCTTCAGGACGGGCAGCCGGTCTTGGTGATGGAGTATCTCGACGGGGTCACGTTCTCCGCGCTGCGAAAACGTGTCGCCGGCCGGCCGTTCGAAGAACGGCTCGTGCTGATCGCGGCGCTCGCTGACGCGTTGGCGGGCCTCGAGTATGTGCACGCCCTGACCGACTACGACGGAACGTCGATGGGCTTGGTGCATCGCGACATCAAGCCCGCCAACATCTTCGTGACCTACGAGGGTCAGACCAAGGTCTTGGATTTCGGCGTTGCGAAGGCCACCGCCCCCGGGCAAGACACGACCAACAGCACGGTGCTCAAGGGCACGGCGCGCTACATGGCACCCGAGGCTGTTGGCGGTGGCAGCATCGACGCGAGAGCCGATGTGTTCTCGGTGGGCGTCGTGTTGTGGGAACTTGCTTCGGGCCATCCGCTTTGGGAGGGCGTTGAGGAACTCCAGATCATTCGGCGTCTGATGGACAACGACGTTCCGACGCTGGACTCCAAGGGCGCCGATGCTCCGGCGGAGCTCTCCCGAATCTGTGCCAAAGCGCTACAGCTCGATCCCGACCTGCGCTACCCGAGCGCCGAAGCGTTGCGCAAGGACCTCGTCGCGTTCGTCGCGGACCAAGGTCTCTCGGACGTGGGCGGGGCTCTCCGCATGGCCATGGAGGTCGAGTTCGGGCATCGGCGAAAGCTTCGGGCGCAGTCGATTCAGGAGCGGTTGGAGGGCCTGAAGAAGGCATCGGCACGGGGTGCAGATGACGTGCGCACGCTTCCGTCTGCGTCGACATCCTTGCCTTCGGGTTCTTCGGATGTTGGTCCTGTCTCTGCTTCGGTCACCACGTCCTCTGGCGGTACGGATTCGTCTGGGAGTTCGATGCGGCCGGTTCTGCTCGCGGCCGCGGTGTCGGTTTGTGTTGGCGCACTGGGTGTGTGGTGGTGGTCGTCATCGGCGAATGCAGGCGAGTCCGGGAGCACGCCGCGGCCAGAAGCGGCGTCCGTGTCTCCGGCGGCCACGCCCCCTTCCTCCGCTCCGACGCCTGTCGTTGAGCAGCCGGAGCCAGCCGTACTTCCTGAGCAGCCACCGCCGCGGAATCCGCCCACGGCCGAACCTCGCGAGGACGTCGCTCCTCCGGTGAGAGTCGATTCCCCAGAGCCCGGCGTGTCGCCTGTGAAGCGGCCCCGCTCCAAGACACGAGCCCGTCGTTCTCCGAGAACGTCCAAGCCAGAGGCCGCACCCGCAGTCACTGCGCCCGCCAGGCCTACCGACCCACCGATGCAACCAGGCGAAATGCCCACCAAGAAGGACAAGAAGAAGTCAGGTCTCTCACTCGACAAGGACTCTCCTTGGGGAGGCCGGCCATGATCCGCGACGCTGCGGTGGCAGCGGTCGTGGCGATGTCGCTGTGGGTCGCGCCGGTTGTGCAGGCGGCTCCGACCGAAGAATCCGACCCCGCCACGCAGAAGGCAACGGACCACTTCCGCCGCGGGGTGACGCTGTATGAAGAGGAAGACTACGCGGCTGCGGCCTTCGAGTTCGAGCGAGCCTATGCGGCAAGGCCGGACTATCGTCTGCAATACAACATCGGGGTGACCGCACTCGAGCTCAAGGACTACGCGTCCGCGCGGGCGGCCCTGAGCCGCTACCTCGAAGATGGGGGCGCGGAGATTGACGCCGCTCGAAAGGCGCAAGTCGAAGAGCAGCTCCGGACGCTCGCGATGCGCGTTGGCTCGGTCGCGGTCACGAGCAGTCGCGACGGGGTCCGGGTCTGGGTCGACGGGACCGAGGTCGGTGTGACACCACTGGACGAGCCGCTCGTGCTCAACCTCGGTTTGCGCCACATTGTGGTCAAGGACGGCGGCACCGAGATCTGGGCCAAGGACGTCGAGGTCGCAGGGGGGTCGGCAACGACGCTCGAGGTCGTGCTCGAGCCGCCGAGCAATGACGTTCCGCCCGTCGCGGTTCCCGTTCAACCCGCCAAGCCCTCGGGGCCTTCTCGCAAGGTGAAGTCGCTTCGGACGGCGACGTTTGTGAGCCTGGGCGTGACCGCTGCCGCGGGGATTGGCTTGGCAGTTTCGGGTGCTCTCTCGCTGGGAGCCGACAGCGATCTGCAATCCGAACTCGATCGGTTTCCGGGCGATGCAGACGACCTGTCCGCGGCCCAGGATCGTCGTGACATGCTGGTCACGACATCCAACGTGATGCTTGGCGTGACCGCGGCATTCGCTGCCGTGACCGTTGGGCTGGGGGTCGCGACTGCCGTGACCCGGCGCCGGGAAGCCGCCGGCGAATCAACGGTAAGCCTGCGCCGCAACGGACTCGTCGTCCGATTCTGAGAGGAGCTTGATGATGAACAACACGTCTTGTTGGGGAACGATGTTGGTGGGCTGGCTGGCGCTGAGTGTGGCTCCAGGGTGCGGCCTGTTGCTTGGGGCCGACGACGAACAATGCAGCATCGACGCAGACTGTGTGGCCCGTGGGTTTGCTGGCGCCATCTGTGAATCGCGGGTCTGCATCGAGGCGTCCGACGAAAGCCCGACGACATCCACTGGATCCCAGACCACGTCCTCCACGGGAGCGGTCACGGGCAGCACCAGCGCAGAAACCTCCGCGGAGGCGAGCTCCTCAGGCGTCATTGACGACGGACCCTGGGGATGCGTCGGCCATGTCGCGTGGGACGAAGAAGACGAATCCGTTCCGGCGCGCGTGGGTCTGCACTTCACCGACGCCTCGTTTCAGGACTTGGAGGGGGCCACGCTCAACGCGTGCCGTCCGCTGGATCTCGAGTGCGACGAGCCGCTCGCCAGCGCGGTGTCTGGACCCGATGGTGTCGCATTCGTCGACGTCTATTACGGCTTCGACGGCTACTTCCGCGCGCCATCCCCAGCGGAGGTCCCGGACGCAATCCCGTTCATCCTCTATTCGAGTCCGCCGCCGTTCACTGTTGAGACGGAATCACGCGGGGGCGATGTGTTGTTCATCGACCCTCCAACCCTCGCGGGCCTCTCGGCTCTCTCTGGCGTTGAGATCGTCCCTGACTCTGGATTGATCTTCTTCACAGCGTTCGACTGCAACGATGAACTTGCGGCCGATGTCACGGTGTCGATCAGCCCGGTCGGTACCGACACGGTCGTCGCGTATCTCGATGGCGCGTTTCCCAACGCGGACCTCACGGCAACCGTCGATGTCGGCCAAGGGGCGGTGATCAACGTCCCACCCGGCCTGGTCGAGGTCACCGGGACTTCGCTCGAGCGCGGTCGCTTCTTTCAGAGCACCGTCCTCGTAGAGGCCAACACGGTGACTGGAATGGCGATCGTCCCCATGCCGATGTAGGGCACAGGTGTGCGCCCGAACGAGTGAGGGGCCAACTCACGCGCGCAGGTCGGCACTGCGACGGCGTCGTAGGGGGGATAGAACATTGGTCAACGGCGAGTGATCGACCAACGCGCGGGGCTCGGTTATCGTCCGCCGCGATGGACCTCTCTGCGATCGAAGGCCTCCACCCGACGCACGACCCCGAGTGTCACCTGCTCACTCTGGAGCTCGATCATGGCAAGGCCAACGAGATGGGCACGGTCCAGCTCGAAGCATTCGAAGCGCTGTGTGTTCTGCTCGAGGAGAACGACTCGATTCGCACCCTGTGCACAACGTCTCGTCGCTTGAGCAAGAAGGGTCGGCCGATCTTCATCGCGGGCGCCAACGTCACGGAGCGAGGCGACTGGGGCTCGGAGCGGGTCACCGCGCACGTGCTGAGGCAGCGTGCTCTGATGGTGCGGCTTCGGCATCTCCCCGTGTTCAATATCGCGGTGCCCTCTGGCGTGACGCTCGGCTGGGGCACGGAGTACCTGCTGACCACCGACTACACCGTTGCGACCACGGCAGCTTCCTTTGCACTGCCCGAAACAGGCCTGGGCATCCTTCCAGGGGCGCGAGGAACGGCTGAGCTGGCGATGTTGGTGGGACCTGCGCATGCCGTGCGACTCGGCGTCACCGGAGAGTCGATCGATGCCACGGAGGCCGCGCGGATTGGGTTGGTGCAGGAGGTCGTCGCCGATGTCGATGCAGGGCTCGATCGCGCGCGTGCGCTCGCGACGCTCGTCTCGAAGAAATCTCCGACGGCCACCGCCGCGTACAAGGCAGCGATGCTGGCTGGACTGGGACAACCCGAATCTGTGCGGCTAGATGCCGAACGTCAGGCGTACGAGCTCACTGTGAGGGTCGGCGACGCTGCGACGGGCCGGGCCCATTTCGCCGCGATTCGGGAGGGCAAGTCACCTCCATGGGCGGACCGAGCCGCGTGGCAGTTCAAAAAGGACGGCGAGAGGTAGGTAATTTCGCTACCATGAAGCTGATGTACATACGGTCAGCTCGAAACTATCGGTGAAATCGGGTTGATTAGGCTTACACAAAATTTAGGCTGTATTCAGCTCACGCCCGTTCGGGTTGTTCCGCTCCAGTGTTCTGCACTACTGTCCATCGAAACTGAGACCCCCATAGCGCTATGACCGCGAAACGCTCAACTGCGCCGGATTCCGGCGCTTCTCCCGATGTGGTGGCTCAGCCCGACCGCATCGCGGGGCGTTATGCGGTCAAACGGCTTCTTGGGCGTGGCGGGTTCGGTGCGGTTTATGAGGCGCACGACGAACTCGAGGACCGCGCGGTCGCGCTGAAGCTGATTCGCAGCGACCACGCCGACTTGGCGGGGTTGCCGCTCGCGGACAACTCGCGAATGGAGTCGCGATCGCTTCGACGCCCCAACGTGACCCGGAGCTTCGGTACGCCCGGCACCGGCGGTGGCTCGGGCCTCGCTCAGGCCTTCAAGGATGAGTTCCGACTGCTGACGCAGCTGCACCATCCCAACCTTGCCGGCGTCTACGACTTTGGACGCTGCCCAGAACAAGAAGGTTTCTACTTCACGCAAGAACTCGTTCGCGGCGTCGAGCTGTCCGAGTTTCTGGCCGACGCTTCTCGAGAGGTGACCGCCGAGGTCTTCGTTCAGCTCGCCCGGGCGCTCGACTACATCCACGCGCTTGGCCTCGTCCACGGCGACATCAAGCCATCCAATGTCTTGGTCTGCGCCTCCGTCGATCCCACGGTGCCGCCCCAGGCCAAGCTCATCGACTTCGGGCTTGCGCGGATGCTTCGGGATCCGCTGCCTTCCGAAGACACAAAGGATGAGGCGACCGAGAGCGACGAGGACACGATCACCGTCCTCGGCACGCCGGGATTCTCAGCCCCCGAAAAGGTCCGGGGCGAGTCGGCCGACTCTCGTGCCGACATCTACTCGCTCGCGGCCACGATGTACTCGGCCATTCGCGGCTCACGACCGTTCCCGGGCAAGACATTCCGGGAGGTCCTCCGGGTTCAACGAGACTGGCGTCCCGAGTTGGCCGGTGCGCTGTTGCAGTCCGCCGGCCCCGTCGTCGCCGAGCTCGTGGGGCGAATGCTCCAGCCCGATCCGACGAATCGTCCTCAGAGCGCGCGCTCCATTCTCCTCGAGCTGCTGCGCCGCGAGGCATCCCACCTTCGCAACCGACAGCAGAGCGAAGAAAGCCGCCGCGACTTCGCGCGGGTACTCGTCTCGCATCTACCCTTCGTCGACCGAGCGCGTTATCTCGATCTCCTCATGGAGAAGGCGGCCGCCGTCGTGGGGGCCGAGCCCGAGCCCGAACCGCTCGACCCCGCTGCGTCGGCTTCGGGCGAACGCATGCGTACCGGTCGGCTGCTCCGCACCGTCGTCGTCAAGGCTCCCGAAGGCATGGGCAAGGCGCGGCTCATGGCGGAGCTTCGTCGCGAGGTTCAGCTCGCCGACGGTCTCTTCGTCGAAGGCAGTTGCTGGAACTCGGGTCGCAATGCACTGGGTCCGTTTGCAAGCGTAGTCGCTCAGCTCGCCACCGCGTTGGGTGAGGACAGCGTGGTGGTGCGTTCGTTCCCCGAGCTGGTGCACCTGGCCCGGCGCGATCGGGGACACGAAGCCGCGGCAGCGGCCGTCACCGAGTTTTTGATCTCCGCCGCGAAGGAGCGGCCCTACGTCCTGCTGCTGACCGCGGTCTCCAAGGCGCCCGAGGACATCCGGCGTCAGTTCGACCAGCTCAGCCGAGCGATCGACCACTCCGCAGCACCGATCTTGCTGTGCGCCACCACCGAGCCGCACACCAAGGTGTTGCCGATCGTCAGCGGCCTCAGCCGCGACCAATGCTCGGAGGTCTGGAACCTTCGCCCGTTCAGCGCCCGTGAGATGCAGAGCGTGCTGCAGGGGGTCCTCGGAGATACGCCTGTCATTCGGGACCTCGCCGACATGCTCGACAAGCTCACCGGCGGCCACCCGCTGAGCTTTCGCGAAACCCTGCGGGTGCTCATCGAGGAGGGAATCCTCGTTCGCGACACCGACAGTTGGACCCTGCGCGGCGCGTCCGCGGCCGCTGACGAGCTGCACAAGACGCTGGCTCAACGCTCCGAGTCGCGCCTGGACACCCTCGGGGTCTCTGGCTGGGAAATCGCCAGCATCCTGTACCTGCTCGAGACACCGATCGAGGAATCGACGCTGGCCGAGCTTTCCGACCTCCGCAAAGAGCGTTTCAATCGAACGCTCGAGCGGCTGGAAGGGGAAGGGCTCATCTCACGCAGTCCGGTATCCGGGTCGAGCACCGTCAGCCTCGCCCACGAATCGGTCCGCGAGGCGGTCCGTCGTCGGTACGAAGGGTCGCTCGACGAGACGCGCTTGGACTTGGCCGCACGCATCGAGGAGTTCGAGGTTGGAGACCCGATGTTGGTCTTCTTGCGTGCCCGCTTGCTCGACGACGCATCCGAGGCGATCGAGTCCGTCGACGCGCTGGAGAAAGCCGCGGATGCGCTCTTCGTTGCCAAGCGTCCTCAGCTCGCAGCACAGGTTCTCGAGCGCATCATCGCTCGGCTGCGAAAGTACGGCCGAACCACGTCGCTCGACCGCCTGCTTGCGGCACAGGTGAAGCTGCTCGAGAGCGCCGCCGGAGCGCTCGAGGATCCGGCCCGAGAGGCTGCCCACTACGAAGCCGGAATCCTCGTCGCCGAGCTGCTCGGAGACGACCGCGCGCAGGCCTCGTTCTGGCTTGGACTCGCCGACCGGTACACGCAGACCGGCAACGCCGAAATGGATCTCACGCTCGAGCGGCTGGGCAAGGCTGCGCAAGCTGCCAAGTCGGCGCATGACCGGCCGCTGGAGCTCCGCATCGCCAACCGCAAGGCCGAGGTATTGTTGGGCGCAGGCGAGATCGACAAAGCCAGTCGGGCCAGCCGCCTCGCGATGGAGATCATCGATCTCGAGGAAGCGAGTCCCGTCGACAAATGCCAAGTCTTGGGCGTGCGGCTTCGGTGTCTGTCGCTGTCGGGGCAGCTCGGTGAGGCGCGCGCGCTTCACGAAATGGCGAAGCCTATTGCAGCGGCGTGTCCCGTGCTCCAACGCCAGAGCTACCTCTCGGGCATCGCATTCCTCGCCGTGCTTGGAGGCGACCCGCAGCGAGCCATTCCGGAGACCGAGGACGCCATTGGAGCGCTGCACGCCGCGAACCTTCCGCGCCTGCTGCTCACGCCGATGCACAACCTTGGCGACCTGCGCTTGCGCGCCGGGGATCTCAAACTTGCCGAGGTCTCCTTCCGCGAGGCCATTCGCCTGGCCAGCGTCTACGGCTTCGACTATCACCTACACCTCAACCGCGGGTTCTTGGGCTACGTGCTCGCGCGCCGAGGTGACGCAGATCAAGGCGCCGAACTACTTGGCGAAGCCAAGGACGCGATGACCGTCATCCTGGGCGAGCACATCGCGCTTCAGCAGCTGCGCCTGCTCGATGCCGAAGTTGCCCACATCATGGGAGACAGCGCGCGCGCCCGGCGGGAGCTCGAGGAGATGCTCGCGGACTTCCAGGCTGGGGAAGAACTCAGTCTGGCCCACTGGGCTCAGGAGGCGCTTGCTCGCATTGAGCGCGACCTGGGCACAGCATTCATCGAGGCGCCGGCCGTCGAGGTGGACGACTCGGATCCCGAACAAGACACGGTGCGAACAAAACCGGTGCGCTGAGTAGCCGTTTTGCGCTTTTTGCGCCTGTACCGGTCCAAATCTGGGCTCGGGAATGCAACTGAGGGCACCGTCCGTCTGCGCGGCGTGCTGCTATCCTGCGGCCGCTCCAACCGATGAGCGACCCTCTCGAGACACTGCACCAAGACCTTCGGTCTTTGGTCGGCCAGACCGTGGCCGGACGCTATCGAGTCGAGGCCCTCATCGGGGTCGGTGGCATGGCTGCGGTTTTCCGCGCGCACCACGAGGGGTTGCATCGCGACCTCGCGATCAAGGTGCTGCACCCCAACCTCAGCGCAAACTCGGACATGTCCGCGCGCTTCGAACGCGAGGCTCGCTCGGCGTCGAGACTCGACCATCCCAACTGCGTGCAGGTGACCGACTTCGGGTCGACCGACGACGGGATGATGTACATGGTGATGCAGCTCCTCGAGGGCGCCGAGCTCACGGGGATGCTGGGCAAGCCGATCCCGTCGCCGCGTGCCGTCGAGTTGATCCTACAGATCCTCCGCGGTCTCGAGCACGCCCACGCCAACGGTGTCGTGCACCGCGACGTTAAGCCGGAGAACGTCTTCGTCACCCAAGACCACGAAGGCGACGAAGTGCTCAAGCTCGTCGACTTCGGGATCGCCAAGCTCACTGACGCCACGACGGACACCCACAAGACCTCCGCCGGGCTCGTGTTCGGCACGCCGGCGTACATGTCTCCAGAGCAAGCGATGGGGGTCGAAGCCGACTCTCGCGCAGACCTCTACTCCGCCGGCATCCTATTCTACCAAATGCTCTCGGGGCGGCTGCCGATCGACAACGACGACCCGGTCGCGTTGGTGCGAATGCAGGTTGCGGTCGACCCGAAGCCGCTGCCGTCCAGCGTGCCACCCGTGATCGCCGGCGTCGCCCAGCGGCTGCTCGAGAAAGACCGGGATCACCGCTTTCAGACCGCGACCGAAGTCATCGAGACGCTCGAGAGCATCGAACTCATGCTTCTGGACGAGCATGTCAGCGATGTCGAGATCACGGTTCCTGGGAGTGCTGCGAGCGCGACCGGCGTCGAGATGGTCCCGGACGCCGTGGTCGTCCCCACACCCGCACCAGCCCCGCCGCGACCCGTGTGGAAGTGGGCGGCCGCGGCTGGCGTGTTGGTGTTGGTGATGGGTTCCGCGGCCCTCTTGCGTGCCGGCGGTGACGATTCAGCCGAGGTCACCGAGACCCGTACGGCCGTCTCCCGCGGCGAGACCCCCGGGGCTGCGGGCGCGGGGCGAGTCGACGGGAACGGCCCCGCTGCCGTCGCGCTCGACGAGGTCGACCTCCTGCTGTCTGCCAACAGCGCGAAGAAGGCCAAAGAGGCTGAGGCCCTCCTCTCGCCACTTCGTGAGGAGTTTCCTGACGAGTCTGTCTTTGTGTGGCGGCAGGGTCGGGCGCTGGCCCTACAGCCGCGCAAGATCGCCAGGGCGCTCGAGGTCTATGGAGAGGCTGTTGATGCCGACCCCACCCTGCTGAGCGAAGGGACCTTCTACGCCCAGCTCCACGAGTTGTTGCGGAAGTCCAAGATCCGCACCGAAGCGATCGCGTTTTCGCTGAAGCGCGAGGGCGACTACTGCGACGACTTCTTGGTCGAGACCGTCAACGACGATCAACAGCCGATTCAGTACGACGCCCGTCACGAGGTGCTCGCTTCGCTGTACGAAAATGAAGCGACCTCGTCGCGGATCGACGCACGACTCAACCGAGCGCTCGACGTGATGCAGGCCGCAGACGCAAGTGCGCCGTGCAAGTCCTACGCGGCGGCCCTGGATGCCGTCATGGAGGCGCCGGAGTACTACTTCTACACTCGCGTCGAGAAAGCCACGGTCCCCGAGGCACCTGCCGGAGTCGACCCCACGAGCAAGGACGACGTCGAGCTTTGTGGTCGCCTGCCCGAGCGGCGCGATGAGGTCCTGGCCGAGCTCGCAACGCTCCACCCCGACGCGCAAGAGACCGACGGAGTGATCGAGATCTTGGACGATGGTGACGAGGCGCCAGCCGAGACGCCCAAGACGAAGCCCAAGCCCAAGCCCAAGCCCAAGACAAAGAAGAAGAAGAGCGGCACCAGCTCGGACTGCAACCGATTCGGTGCCGGGCTCAGCAAGAAATGTCGTAACAGGTGAGGTTGTTGCTGGCGTCAACGTCTCGGTATCGGAAGGCGCTGCTCGAGCGCCTCTGGGTTCCGTTCGACGTCGCCGCGCCCGATTTTGACGAGTCTGCGCACGAGAGCCTGTTCGCGACCTCGAGCGATGATGCGTTCGCACTCCATTTGGCCGAGGGCAAGGCGCGAAGCCTCGTGCGCTCGCATCCAAACCGCCTCATCCTCGCCGCGGACCAGATCGCGACGGTTGAGGCTCCAGCCCGAACGCTGCTCCACAAACCCGGCTCGGTTGATCGCGCTGTCGCACAGCTCATGACTCTGGCGGGCAGGACTCACACGCTCACGACGGCCGTCGTGGTCCTCGATGCCGCGTCGGGTCGACTCGAGACCGCCCTCGACCGGCAGCGGCTCACCATGCGCGCTTACACAGAGGCGGAAGCCCGAGCCTATGTCGAAGTGGCGCGGCCGCTGGATTGTGTTGGGGCCTATCGGGTTGAGGACGCGGGGATCACCTTGTTTGAGGACATCCGTGCCGACGATGTGACCGGCATCATCGGCCTGCCACTGCTTCACGTCTGCCGATTGCTTCGCCGTTTTGGGCTGCTCACTTCCTGAGACAGTACAGATCTGCTATCCCGGATGCATGGTTGTGGGGATTCGGAATGGGTTGTGGTTGGTCGGTGCGCTCGCGCTCACGATGTCGGCATGTGACAGCGGCGGCTCGGAGGCGGAGGGGTCCGAAACCAAGGGGGAGACGGCCGGTGAAGGCACCTCCGGCGGAGACACCACGCCCCAACCCACCGGTGAATCCGACACCGAGACCACCGACCCGGGCACCACGGTCGATCCGAGCGACTCGACGACCGGAGACGAGACCACCGGCGCCGAAAGCTCCACGGGCGGCACCGACGAGCTCGGTCAGAAGATCGAGCTTCGTGTCGAGAACTTCAACGTCCCGCCTGTCGAGACGTCCTACAACTGCTGGGACTTCACGTTCTCCCTCGACCAGCTCGGTCACATCACGGCCTTCGATGCCGTCATCGACAACGCCGCACACGTCCACCACTTCGTGGTGACGCTGACCGCCAACCCTTCGGGGTCGCCTGACGGCTACTCGTGCTTTGACCTCGAAGGCGACATGGTCTGGGCCTGGGCTCCTGGCGAGACGCGCTTCGAGCTTCCGCCCGAGGCCGGCTATCTCATCGGTGACACACCCGGGGGAAGCGTCACGCTGCGCCTCCAGGTGCACTACAACAACCCGCTGGGCGTTTCGGGGCAGACCGATAGCTCCGGCTTCGACTTCTACGTCACCGACGAACTTCGTGAGAACAACGCTGGAACGCTGGTCTTCGGGGACATCGAGGGCATCGAAATCCCGCCCGGCGAGGCCGAGCACGAGCACGTGATGACTTGCCGCGGCGAGGTCACAGCGGCCCAGTTGCCCGAGCCGATCCACGTGTTCGGAAGCTCGATGCACGCGCACGACTTGGGCAGCGTCCTGTACAGCGAGCAGTACCGCGACGGTGAGATGATCCTCGAGATCAACCGGGATGACCCGTTCGATTTCGAGAACCAGAACATGAAGCCGGTCGACTTCGACATCATGCCGGGCGACGAGATCGTCAACCATTGCTTCTACGATTCGACCGCCCGCAAGACCACGACGTTTGGCGGTCCCGGCACCCAAGACGAGATGTGCTGGAATACGATCGCCTACTACCCGAAGATCCCCTCGGGCTTCGACTACTGCTCCAGCAACAACTAGCGCGGCGGAGTTTCGCGGAACACGCCGGGCCCGCGCGCGGGCGAGCCCTCGCTTGCTGTGTGTCTCCTCGCCCCGCGTCTGGGTGCAGCCGCGCCGGCAATTGCGGGAGAACTGCTAGGGTCCGGCATGGCGTACAGTCCGGTGCGAGCTCCTCGCGGGAACGAGCTTAGCTGCAAGGGGTGGCCCCAAGAGGCCGCCCTTCGCATGTTGATGAACAACCTCGATCCCGAGGTTGCCGAGCGTCCGGAGGACCTGGTCGTCTACGGCGGCACCGGCAAGGCGGTGCGCACGTGGGAGGATTTCCATCGCATCGTCGCGTCGCTGCGGGACCTCGAGTCCGACGAAACGCTGATCGTCCAGAGTGGCCGCGCGCAAGGTATCTTCAAGACCCACGAGGATGCGCCCCGGGTCCTGATCGCGAACTCGAACCTGGTCGGGAACTGGGCCAACTGGGACGAGTTCCATCGCCTCGAGGGCCTGGGACTGACCATGTACGGGCAGATGACCGCCGGTAGCTGGATCTACATCGGCACCCAAGGAATCCTGCAGGGCACCTACGAGACGTTCATGGCGTGTGCCCGCACCCACTTCGGTGGCTCGCTGGACGGCAAGTTCGTGCTCACCGGCGGTCTCGGTGGCATGGGTGGCGCACAACCACTCGCGGCGCTGATGGCCGGCGCTGCCGTGCTCTGCGTCGAGGTCGACCCCGATCGCATTCAGCGTCGGGTCGATCACGGATACCTGATGAAGTCGACCGAAGACCTCGACGAGGCGTTGCGGCTCATCGACGAGGCAGTCGCCAAGAACGAAGCGCTGTCGGTGGGACTGCTGGGGAACTGCGCGGAGGTGCTGCCCGAGCTCGTCCGTCGCGGACGTATTCCTGACGTGGTCACCGACCAAACGAGCGCGCACGACGAGCTGCACGGCTACGTTCCCGACGGCATGTCGCTGTCTGAGGCTGAGGCCCTGCGTCGCGACGACGCCAAGGCGTACGTCCAGCGTAGCGTTGACGCGATGGGCAGGCACGTCACCGCCATGCGCGACATGCAGAAGGCCGGGGCGATCGCGTTCGACTACGGCAACAACATCCGCGCCCAAGCCGTGAAGGCCGGCGTCGAGGATGCGTTCGAGATCAAGGGGTTCATTCCCGAGTACATCCGGCCGCTCTTCTGCGAAGGCAAGGGCCCCTTCCGCTGGGCAGCGCTGTCGGGCAACCCGCAGGACATTGCGGTCACCGATCGCGAGCTGCTCGAGCTGTTCCCCGAGAATGAGTCGCTGCGTCGCTGGACCGAGCTGGCCCAGAAGCATGTGAAGTTTCAAGGGCTGCCGTGTCGGATCTGCTGGCTCGGATATGACGAGCGAGACAAGGCCGGCTTGCTGTTCAACGACCTGGTCAAGACGGGGAAGGTCGATGGTCCCATCGTGATCGGGCGTGACCACCTCGACTGCGGGTCGGTGGCATCACCGAACCGCGAGACCGAGTCCATGAAGGACGGCTCCGACGCGATCGCAGACTGGCCGATCCTCAACGCGCTCATCAACACGGCGGCTGGGGCGACCTGGGTCTCGTTCCACCACGGCGGCGGTGTCGGAATGGGCTACTCGCTGCACGCAGGCATGGTCGTCGTCGCCGACGGCACCGAAGGCGCGGCGCGTCGGCTCTCACGGGTCCTTCGCTGCGACCCCGGCATGGGCGTCGTCCGGCACGTGGACGCCGGCTACGATGACGCCGTTGCCTTCGCGAAAGAGCACGGCGTCCGTGTTCCGGGCCGAACGATTCACGAAGACGTGGGCTGAACGATGGGCATGCTTCTACATCGAGCATCGGCGGTTCTCACCCTCGCCGGCGACATGGGTCCGCGTCGCGGGGCGGCCATGTCCGATCTTCGGATCATCAAGAACGGCAGCGTCGCGGTCACCGACGAAGGCACCATCGCCTGGGTCGGACCTGCCGATGAGGTTCCGTCGTCGCTGCGCCGTACCGGCGTGATCGACTGCTCGGGCGATACCTTGATGCCTGCGTTCGTCGATTCGCATACGCACCTGGTGTGGGGCGGCGACCGAAAAGACGAACTCGAGCAGCGTCTCGGTGGCGCGGACTACGAAGAGATCTTCGCGGCCGGTGGCGGGATCCTCAGCTCGGTCCGCCAAACGCGGGCACTGTCGGAGGACGAGCTGTACTTGGAGTCGTTGGCTCGTATCTCCCGCATGCGGCGGGCGGGCACCACCACCTTCGAGGTCAAGAGCGGCTACGGCCTCGATCTCGACACCGAACTCAAGCAGCTCCGGGTCGTTCGTCGTCTTCGCGACGAAGGCGGGTTTCGAGTCACCGCGACCTGCCTTGCCGCGCACGCCGTGCCGGCTGAGGCTCGGGGAAGTGATGCGGACCGGGCGGCCTTCCTCACCCGCGTCATCGAGGAGATCCTGCCGACGGTCGCGGAAGAGGGTCTCGCGGATTCCTGCGATGTCTTCTGCGACCGCGGAGCGTTTACCCCGGAGGAATCGCGCGCGGTATTGACCAAGGCACTCGAACTCGACCTCGAGCTCCGTGTGCATGCCAACGAGTTCGGACACACGGGCGGCGCGGCGCTGGCCGCTGAGCTCGGTGCAGCCTCCGCCGACCACCTCTTGGCCCTCGACGCCGAGGAACGAGCGGGCCTCCGCGAGGCGGGCGTTGTCGCCACGTTGCTGCCGGGAACCTCGATGGTGCTCGGCAAGCCGTTCGCGGATGGGCGCGCGCTGGTCGAGGATGGGGTCGCTGTGGCCGTGGCCTCCGACTGCAACCCGGGCTCCTGTGCGCTCGAGAACCTGGCCGTCGTGCTCGGCCTCGCGTGCTACGGCAACCGTTTGTCGCCAGCAGAAGCCCTCTGCGCGGTCACGCACAATGCGGCCGCCTCCATGGGGCTCGATGATCAGGTCGGGTCTCTTCGCCCCGGGCGTCAGGCTGACATCCTGAGATTGGCGACCGAGGACTATCGAGACCTCGTCTATCACGCAGGGTCTCCGCTGCTTCGGACCGTCTACCAGAGCGGCACCCCCATTCGCGGCGGGCACTCGTAGTACGCTCCGCGGTACCCATGGGTTCCGGTCTCGAAGAGCTCGGCATCACCGACGACGACGGTGATGCTCCACTGGGCGGCCTGCAGCAGCAGCCGTCCTCAGCCCAACCCGGGCCGGACAAGGTCGGTGCCAGCGCGCCGCTGAGCAGCGAAGAGTTGACGGCAGATCTCGAGCGGCAGCTGCGAAAGGTCAGCCTGTTCGAAGGTCTGCTTCCCGTGCACCTGCGACGCATCGCGTCTTTGGTGCATGAGGTCAGACTGGAGCGCGGGCAAGCTGTGTTCCGACACGGTGACGAAGGTGACGGCCTCTACCTCATCGTCGAGGGGGCGATCCGGATCTCACGCAATGTCTCCGGCATCGGCGAGGAGGCGCTCGCCGTTCTGGCGCCCGGGATGTACTTCGGCGAGATGTCGATCGTCGACGACGACTGCCCACGCTCGGCCGACGCGATCGCCCACGAGTCGGCCCGGCTGCTGATGCTCCCCAAGGACGACCTCCGCGATCTGATGTTCGTGGACCGCGAGCTGGCGTATGAGCTGTTGTGGAGGTTCGTGCGTACGTTGAGCCGCCGCCTACGGGAGTCGAACGACCGCCTGCTCATGTTGACGGTCAGCTCGAAGTTCTAACGCGCCGCGACGCGCCTGGACGAATGCCGCTCGGGTCATCAGGACCCGTGCGGCGAGTCGTACCGGGTCAGGCATCAGCCTGCCTACATCGACAGACGCGTCTCGAGCTTGCCGAAAGCGTCTCGGCAGGACTCGCGGACCGGCATCGAGTAGTTCGATCCCTCGAACTTGTCGGTCCACGCGAGGCTCTGAAGCGGCTTGATGTGCTTCTCTTCGCCGACCTTGGCCAAGCCGGTGCACGACTTCGCGCGTACGTAGCCATCGTCGGAGAGCAGGCCTTTCTCGAAGAGTGGGACCGCGTCCGTGCACTCCTTCTCGACGAGGATCGCGACGTACGTCGAGTTGTCGGCGTAGGTTCCTGATGCGGCGAGGTAGTCGTCGCAAGTTCCGGCGGCCTTCTTTTCACGCTGGAGGCCCAGTAGGTGGGCGAGAACGGCGGAACCCACAGCCGGTTCGATGTCGCCACCGGCGGTGGTCTGAGTGAGGAACGCCTTCTCGAGGCGGTCGTCCATGGGCCGAATCCCAGTCGTTCCACTCATCGGGACGAACTCGCTGAAGTAGATGTCCCACTTTTCGCACTCTGCGAGGGAGAGGGCCATGGCCTCCGTCATGGGCTGGGTGAGACCGATGTCATCCTTCGCGCCGTTGTACTCGTTCCACGCGGTGTCGCATTGCATGTCCGTGGCGTTGGCGGTGAAGACCTCCTGGTACCCGCGGCACCAGTCGCTCTTCTTACCGGTCTCCGGAGTCCCGGCACATCCGGTCTTGAGCTTGGCCAGGTCTTTCTTGGCGACGGTTGCTTCGAGCTCCTTCTTGTCGGCAGCGGCTTCGACGGCTGCGTCATCGCTCTTCTTCTTCTGGACGAAGTGGGAGATGACCGTGCATCCGGATTGCGTGAAGCAGGCAGCGGCTATGATCGAGGCGATGATGGTCTTGTTCATGGCGTGGTCTCCGTGACCGGTCCTTTGGAGACAGGGGATGAGCCCAGGCTCTTTCGGGGTGGCCGCTGATTCAGACGGCCCGGTCTCGCCACGGTTGCGGGCATGTACCCGAATGGCCGCAGGGTTTTTCGGGTTTGGCAACCGGACTTCCCGGATCGGGAAGTCGACTCCGACCGGGTGGGATCAGATCGGGAAGTCAGGCCGCCGCCGCCGAGTGCGACACGGATGGGTCAAACTGGGGCAACCGAGGGCGCCGAACGAGGCGTACTGGCCGCATCGGCTGTCTCCAGGACTGCTACCCTGAGGTGATGGCAGGTCCGGTCCCCAACAATGAGCCCGATCGGCTTCGACGTCTGCGTCGATACGGGATCCTGGACACGCCCCCAACCCCTCGCTTCGACCGAATCGCGCGGCTTGCGGCACGCCTGCTGGACTGCCCGATGGCGTTCGTCTCGCTCGTGGACGAGCACCGACAGTGGTTCAAGGCCCGGGTGGGACTCGATGCGTCTGAGACGCCTCGGGCGGACGCATTTTGCGCTCACACGATCATGGGCGAGGAGGTCCTGGTCGTGAGCGATGCCGCGACGGACCCGCGCTTCGCGGGCAACCCTCTCGTGACCGGGGAGCCCGACATTCGGTTCTACGCGGGCGCCCCTCTCATCGTCAGCGGCGGTCTCGCGATGGGTACGTTGTGCGTGGTCGATCGAAAGCCGCGCGAACTTGATGATGCCGGACGGGCCGTGCTCGCGGACCTCGCCCAGATGGCCGTCGATGCATTGGAGCACCACCGCCATGCTACGACGCTCGAACAGGCACACCTCGAGCTCGCCAGTGCGCACGAAGAACTCCGTGCGATCAGCGACGCGATCAGCCACAACGTTCGGATGCCACTGCGCCAACTGGGAGCCCTCTTGGAGATGTTCGAGAGCGACCACCGTGCCGCACTCTCCGAGGATGCGGTCCGAGAGCTCGAAGAGGTCCGCCGGGTCCGGGCCCACGCCGACGAAGCCATCCGCGGGATGACGGAACTCGCTCGGTTGCCCCGCGACAAGAAGCTCGAGTGTGAAGCCGTCGACGTGGCGCCCATCCTTCGGGAGCTCGAGGAGACGATGAAGGCGTTCTATCCGGAGATGACGTTGCGCTGGGATCTCCCCGAGCGACCGGTCCCCGCCAATGAGCTGCTGCTTCGTCAGATGCTGCTGCATCTGGTCGACAACGGGTTCAAACACGGCGGCCACAACGTGCAGGTCGAGTTCGCGTTCGACGACGTCCAGACTCGTATCGCGGTCTTGGACGATGGACCGGGCATTCCACCAGGCCACGCCCAGACGATCTTCGAGCCGTTTCGACGTTTCGTTCCCGAGTCGGTCCCAGGGACGGGAGTCGGCCTCACCGTTGTGAAGCGGATCGTCGAGGCCCATGGCGGTAGCGTCATCGTGGAAGCAGACCGTCCGAAGGGCTCAGCGTTCATCGTCGAGCTCCCGTTCGGGGATCCGAACGGCGAGTAGAGTCCGGCGCAGGACCCGGCTCGAGGAGAGCCCCCGGCGGGAATCCCCCGGGCGAGAACCAAAGCAAAAGAGGCGGCCGGGAGAACCCGAACCGCCCCTTTGGTGTGCGCCGAGGCGCGGTGGCTTACGCCATCTTGCCCGAAACGATGAGCGCGACGACGAGGGTGAAGATGACCAGCGACTCGATGAACGCCAGCGACAGAAGCAGCGGCGTGAACACCTTGTCGGCGGACCCGGGGTTGCGGCAGATGCCGTCGAGCGCGGCCGAAGCGGCACGGCCCTGGCCGAGACCACCACCGACTGCGGCGATAGCGACGCCGAAGCACATGCAGACGGCGAAAATGCCGTCGTTGGGACCACCGGCTGCCGGCGCAGCAAGTGCCACGGCGGGAGCAAGGAACGCGGCGGCGAAGGCGGAGAGCGTTGCAATGCGGTTCTTCATGATGTCTCTTCTTTTCTGAGCAGCTCGATGGGAGCTGGAGATCTAGTGGCCCTCGCCGTGGGAAACAGCGAGCCCGATGTAAATGATGGTGAGCAGGGTGAAGACGAGGGTCTGGACGATCGCGACCAACACCCCGAGCAGCAAGAACGGAACCGGAAGCAGAAGCGCGACCAGACCCGCGATGGCGCCGACGACCTTGTGGTCAGCGACGATGTTGCCAAGCAGTCGCAGCGCCAGGGAGACCGGGCGAGCGATGTGGCTAGCAAGTTCGATGGGGAGGAACAGCGGAGCCATCAGAGGGATGCCGCCGATGCTCGGGCCGAGGAACTCGCCGAGGAAGTGCTTCGGGTTCCGCAGGACGCCGACGCTGACGTAGATGACGAAGACGATGAGCGAGAGCCCAAGGTTGGTCTTCAGCGTGTCGGTCGGGGGCAAGAAGCCGGGGATGAGGCCCTGGATGTTGCAACAGAAGATGAACAACGCCAGGGAGCCGGTGATGGGGAGGTAACGCTTGGCGTTCTCCTCACCCATGACATCGACCGAGAACTTGTAGACCGCTCCGACGAAGCCATCCATCATCGACGCAAGGTTGAACTTGCGCGGGGGGACCACACCGCCGGTGGCGTCGGTGAGACTGCCCCGATAGCGGAAGGTCGCCACGAAGATGAGCGCGCACGCGAGCAGGGCGCCAACGACGTGGATCAGCGTGAAGTGGCTGTCCCCGAAGATGAGGAACGGCTCTTTGCGCGCGAGCATCGGCTCGAATGCCGCCTCGAGCGAATGCCAGAACGGCAGAATCGAGTACCAGGTGTCGTGGTCGCCCATAGCCGTGAGGGGGTCCTAGCGGCAGAACGCCGCGTCGGGTCGGCGGGCATGTACCAAACCCTCACGAGGTGTGCAAGATGGCGAAGGCTCGCTGAGAGGCCATTTTCGCCCGAATTTCGCCCGAATCGAGCCGGTGGGATCGAGGTCCCTCACGTCCCGCGGGCTCCCTTGCCGTAGACCCGCGGGATCGTTCAAATGATCGCAAAGCGGGCCGAGCGTGACAGGCGCGAGATCTGGCGGGATCCGCCGCTATCCTGCTGCGGTGAGCGCGCGTTTTTGCGCTCGGTGGCCGGGTCCGCGGGCAGTGGAACCCCTCTCACTGGCCGGAGTTCGGGGGGCTGAAGCCCCCCGTCACGGATGGCCCACGCTTCTCCCGCGAGCCGGCCGCGTGGAGTGATTCGAAGGGTGGCGTGACCAAAGAGGCCGCCGTCGCCGCCGCGAGGCTCAGCCCGGTAGGATCGTCTCGCAGCCGAAGCCGATGTTGATCACCCCGTCCTTGACGCCCTGGATCGTCTCGCAGCTCTGGGGGCACAGGAAGATCGTGGTCGGATCGATGGGGTCGTCGTAGTACCAGCCGTCCGGAACGAGGCCGCACCCTTTGAGGTCGTCCACGCGGGGGATCGCATCGAGCGCCCCCATCGCGGAGCCGATCTCGACGTTGACCTCGTCGGGGTCGAGAACCTCGCCTGCCGGGGGCTCGGGGATCGGGAACTCGCACGCGACTTCGGCGCCATCGAGGACGGCGGTGGTCAGCGCGTCGAAGACAGCCTGGAAATCCTGGTCGCAGAGGTCGGCCGCGATGCCAGCAGTGGCCATCGAGAGATCGATGTAGTCCTGGCCGATGCTCGCTGCGCTGTCGCAATCGGAGTGGGAGACGACCGAGTGGTGGAAGTAACCCTCGTAGTTCGGATCGAGCGCGAGGAAGTCCGTGTTGAAGTCGTCATCGGACATGTTGGGATCATCGTCACTGATGATCACCATGTGCTTGGATGAGTCCTCGCGAATGGATGCCTGCCAGTCGGCGGAGCTGTCGAGCAGCACCTCCCAAGCGTCATGACTGGCGACTCGGATGTCGACATGGAGGAAGATGGGGAGGTTCGTGTCGTTGTCTGGGCAGTCGCCCACGCCCAGTGGTGCATCGATGCAGATACCGTTGCCGTTGTCCGGGTAGCTCGAGATGAGGACGACTTGCGCGTCCACGCCGCTGGCAAGGATCTGGGTGCTGAAGTCGTTGAGCCGCTCTTGAACCTCGGTCGCCTCGAACGACATCGACCCGGAGTTGTCGACGACAACGATGATGTCGGCGGGGAGCGGGACGAGCTCGGCCTCGGCACTGACCGCCGCACATTCAGCCTCGCCGGTGCTGCTCTCCGCGTCCGTATCGGAGCTTCGGACTCCGGTGCTTCCAGTGGAGGCGTCTGTACCTGATTCGGACGGACCGCTGGTCGAGCCGGTTGGACTTCCCGTGCTGCTTGTCGCGGTCGCCGAGTCGCTTTCCGCGGTGTCGCTGGCCTCGGCGGATTCGCTGCTTCCCTGCGAATCGGTTTGCCCAGCGCTCATGATCCCCTCGGTGGCCGAATCACCCGCGGAGCCTTCGTTGCCGCTCGTCGTTCCACAGCCAGCGGCCAGCAGAAGTACAGCGGAGGGTCCCCATCTCCTCAGTGTCAGTTGCATCCACCGACAACGGTATGCCTTCAGTTCGAGACGATTCGGTATCGAGGCTTACGTTCGGTGGCGTTTCCCAAATCGACCGGCTGCTAGCGCTGAGCGCGATGCTCCCGCATCGCCGCCGTCGTGCCGCCGACAAGTGAGACGAGGGCGCCGATCGCCACACCTTGCGGGCTGACCGGGAGGTACAGCATCACGATCGCCAGACCGCCGAGGATGAGGGGCCACTTCACAAGCATGGTCACCGGCAGCGTCCACTTCGAGCCGCGGTGCTCGTCGGGGTTGGCAAACATCTTCTGCATCGAACGCCCAAGCAGGATGAAGTTGAGCGCGCCGAGGGCAGAGCCGCAAAGAATGCCCAGTGCGGTCGCGAAGTCCCACATGACCCAGGCGATGAGCATCACTGGAACGGTGAGCGCCACCGTCCATTGAAGGATGCGCGAGAGCAGGCGGCTACGGGCTTGGTCGTTCATGGCAACGGGTCGTTTTCCGCCGGGGGTTCGGTGTCGCCCTGCGCTTGCGCGCGCTCGAAGGCGTCCTGCTCACGGAGCTGGCGAGTGTACTTCCGGGCGGTGCGCACGATCGCGCGCGCCGCGGTCGCAACACCGAGCATCATCCCGATGACGGAGGTCCACGGCGCCCAATGGGTGACGTTCTTCTCCAGCCACATCCCCACCGCGGCACCGAGGACGACCGACACCGCGATCTCGATGCCCAAGGACGAGGCATCCATGTAGCGGTACCACGTGGCCGGCTTGTGCGGCTCCTCTGGCTCAGGCTCGGACAACTTGTCTCGGAGCATGGCACCGACCCGGGTCTCCGACAAACCCCTCGTGGGGAGGGTCGTTCCTGGCCGCTGCGCTTGGTGCGGTGGACCGTGAGGGCTGCAATCCCGACCCCGACCGGTATGCGCAGCCGCGGTAAGACGCCGCGCGGAGGGGTTGAACTAGGGTGACCAGGCGCTCGGAGCGGATCTTCGAGGTGCGCGGGGAGGGTGGGAGCACGATGAAGATAACCCAAGAAAAAGTTGGCAAGAGGGCAGCTGGACACGGTCGTAGCAACCGTTGGGGGCGCCGCGATTTTCTCCGGGCGTCGGGGGTTTTCTCGGGGGCGGCGTTGCTCTCTGGGCTGCTTCCAACGCTGCGTGCGACCGCCGCGGGTCCGGGCGCGCGACAGCTGTTCATCATAGGGTCCGCGCAAGGCACCGACATGACGACCTGGCGGCCGGAGTCCCCCGACCTGGTGACCGACGGGCTTCCCTATCAGCACGAGCCGTTGCAGGACTACCTGCAGAACCTCCTGATCCTCGATGGAATCGACAACGTTTCTGCGTTTACTGCGGACTCCGAGGGCATGCCCCCCAACGGTGGTCACGAGGGAACCGGAGCACTGCTGACGGGCACAACCGTGCGGCGTGTGGGGGATCGAGAGGTCTACAACGGGCCGTCCGTCGATGAGATCTTGGGCCGCCGTATCGAGGAACGATGCATCGAGTTGGGCGAGACGCCTCCGCCGATTCGGGCGCTTCGCATCGGGCGCGCCAAAGGGACCGCGAATGAGAACGCGCCTGACGTCCCGGGCTCGCTGGCGAGCTACAGCAGCTTTTTCTGGCAGGACCCCCTCGTCTCCGCGCCGCTGCTATGGGGTCCTTGGTTTGCCTACGAAGCGATGTTCGCGAACCTGGGCGTGAGCGAGGACGAACTGCGGCGCCTACGAGCCAAGCAGCACAGTGTGCTCGATGCGCTGACCGGCGAGTTGGGGCGGGTGCGGGGCGAGCTGGTGGTCGAGGATCGCGACCGCCTCGATGCTCACCTCGACGGAATCCGTGACCTGGAGGAGAAACTCGACAACATCGTCGAGTGCCCGCCCCCGGACATTGGACTCTCTCCAGAGAATATCGGGCAGTGGTCCTCGACGCACATGAACGAGGTCGTCCTGGCGACGTTCCAGGTGGTCAACACCGCCTTCGCGTGCGGGGTCACCAATGTCGCCGGTTATCAGCTTCGCCGCCAAGAAGGTGTCGCGGACGAACTCCTGGCGGACCCCGAGTATGCCGACACGTACGACGGAATCGACTCGATGGACCTGCACGGCCAGGCGCACAGCATGCCTGCGGGGTGCGGCGCCAACTGTGGTGCAGGCGAAGATGTCCCCGAGGAGCAGCGTGCCCTCGCCCGTCAGTGCTTCGCGGACCTGTGGCGTTGGACCGCGTCACGGATCAAGACGGGATTCCTGGACGCGGTGCCGGACTACGTCCGGGACAATATGATCGTCGTGCATCTTTCGGAGATGTCCGAAGGAGGCACGCACTCCAACTACAACGTGCCGGTCACCGTCTTCCAAGGCGACGATGTCGGCTACTTCGAGACGGGGCGAGCCTTCAAATGGGGTGGGTTCGACGTGTTCGAGAACTTCCGCCCGTCCGACGACCCGGGGCAACCCAGCACCAAGCTCCTGGTCTCGCTCTGCCAGGCGATGGGATTCGACGACATCGACCACGTCGGTGATCCGAGCTTCTCTACAGGGCCCCTGACGGAGGTGATGGCATGAACGCGCTTCGAAACATTGCGGTGTTGTCCATCCTGTCCGTCCTCGCCACAGCTTGTTACCAAGGCGTCGACGGCAGTGCGGCGGGAGCCGCCGAGACCGACCCGGGGGAGGAGAGTTCGGGTGGAAGCTCGGGCGGAGCCGATTCGGGGCCGGACGATGGGGATGGCAGTGGTGGCGTTGATGGGTGCGAAGGTGCCTGCGCTGGTGCAGCGCCGATGCAGTTGATGCGTCGCAGTCAGGTGATCGGCGTGATCCAGCAGGCGTTCGGCTCGGCTGCGGACGACGTCCCGTTCAACCTCGTGCCCGCGGATGCCTCCAGCGGGCTGTTCCCCGCGAACTACCTTCCCGCCGACGCGACTCGGGTCGAGGCGTATCACTCGTTCGCCGAGCGCGCCGCGGCGCAGCTCGTACAGGCAATCGGCTGCGGCGACGAGGCGTGTGTCGAGGACGAGGTCCGCCGGGTGCTGCCCATCTTGTTCAAGCGAGAGGCGCTGGAGGAGGACCTGGAGATCTACTTGGGACAGATGGCCCGACCTCAGGGCTACGATGGAGCCTCGTGGACGGTTAGCGATGGGCTTGGCCAGGTGCTCACCCTCGCCCTGCAAAACCCCCAGTTCCTCTACCGAATCGAGGTCGGCGAGGAAACGGATGATCCTACGGTTCGCCGACTGACCGGGCGCGAGATGGCCACTCGGATCGCGTTGGCCCTGTGGAACGAGAGCCCCTCAGCCGAGCTGCGAGCGCTCGCCGCACAGGGGGAGCTGGACACTGCACAGGGCGTCGCCGAGGTGGTCCGCGACATGCTCGCCGACCCCCGAGCGGATGCGTTGGCGATCGGCTTCTTTGAGTCCTATCTCGGGATCGATCACTTCGGTGAGCATGGCCGCTACCTCGAAGGGGCGCCGGTTGCCGAGGACTACCCCGGGCTTCCCGAGGTCGCCGCCGACATGCAAGTGGAGACAGAGGCCTTCGTCACCCATGTGATGCGCAGCGGCGGGTCCATGCGTGAGCTGTTCGCCGCGGACTACTCGTTCGGAAGCGAGGCTCTGGCGGGGTACTACGGACTCCCGGTCGGCCCGGAGCACGAGCAGGGCCTGTTCCGTCTCGAGCTGTCGGGTGCACCGGGTCGCGCCGGGGTGCTCTCGCATGGCGCCGTCGTGGGGGCGCACACCACCATCGAACCCTACCGCGCGGCGCACCGAGGCACGTTCCTCGCCAAGAACGTGCTGTGCATGGAGCTTCCGCCTCCGCCCGCGGACATCGTCATTCCCGACATCCCGGTCGGACTTCCCCCGCGGGAGGCGTTCGAGACGATGACCGATTCTGAGACATGCGCGGGGTGTCACAACATCATCAACCCACTGGGGTTCTTGTTCGAGAACTACGATGCCGGGGGTCGCTACGCCGAGATCTACCCCGAGTTCGAGACGGCGGTGGACGCAAGCGGACGCCTTCCTGGCGGGGAAGATATTGATGGCGTGGCAGAGCTTGGGGCTGCGCTTGCCGACAGTGAGCAAGCCCAGCGTTGCATGGCGAGGCGACTATTTGAGTTCACGCTCGAGCGAACACCCGAGGACCGCGACGATCCTTACATCGACGATGCCTACGCCCGGCTCGTTGCATCGGACCTCAACCTGCGCGAAGTGATTGTCTCGTTGCTCAGCTCCGACGCGAGTCGCCTTCGGGTCTTGCCTCGAGACTGAGCCGAGCTGACAGGGGGCGGGCTGTGGTCCGCCCCCGAGGGCTACTTCTTCTTGCCCTTCTTCCTTTTCTTCTTCTTGCCCTTCTTCTTTTTCTTCTTCTTCGCGTCGGTCGCAGGGGCCGGCTCGGGCTTCGGAGGCGCGGGCTTGGGCTGTGCAGGCTTGGTGTCCGCGGGCTTGGTGTCCGCAGGCTTGGGCTTCGCCGGCGTTGGAGCCGAATCCGGCTGGGTGGGCGCGGGGCTCGGCTTGCTGCTGCCGGAGCTGGACTTGCTCGAACCCTTGCTGCTCGCCGGTTTGCCGGTTTCGAGGTCGAGACGGACCGTCTTGCCCCCAGCCCGGACGGAAACCGCGCCACCGCTGACGCTGAGCGACTTGCAGTCGAGGGACGGCGTGTCGCTCGGGCTCACGTCGCCGTAGCTGGCTGGCAGCGTTTGTGTCCACTCGGCGGTGCGGTCGCTGATCGACCACCCCGTGACAGAGCGCTCGGTCGCGATCACGAGCGTGTCGCCAGCGCACCCCATGCCGAGCGGGAAGCGGCCCCGGGTGTACTCGTTGGCCGGTGCGGTCTTGGACGTCGTTGGGAGCGTGAAGGGTGTACCGCTTCCGGCCTTGGCCGCGAATGCCAGCTGCATCGTGTGGCGCGTGCCCGATCCGGTGATGGTGGTGCCGCCGCTCGACGCGCGGAGGTGCAGCTCGACGGCGCCGGCCTTCGCTCGGCAGGAGCAACCCTTCAGCTTCTGAAACGTGTCCAGCGAAGTGCCTTCACCCGCGGGCTTGGCCTGCGAGTCGGCCGCGTCGATCGTCGGCTCGTCCGCCTTTGCGCTTGGGGCAGTGAGAGCGGAGCGGGAGGTCCGAGGCACGACCTGCGTCGGCGACTCCGGCTTCTTCGTCGCTCCTGTGACCCGAGCTACAGCCTCCGCTGCGGCGTTCTGGCTGGCCTGGGTCGCCTGGCGCGACTGCCAAAGCGACGCGCCCACCCCAATGAGCGGAACACCGAACGAAACCAGCATGATGACGACGTACATGCACCCCATCCGCCGCGGTGCCGCGACCTGGATCTGAATCGGCGCGATCGTCTGCGCCTGAACCTGGGGACCGTACGAGTTGACGGGCGCGTGCAGGGGCCGAGGCGGCGGAGGCGGAGCGGGCGGCGGTGCCTGAGGCTGCTGGTTACGGACGAACGACGTCGAGCAATGGTTGCACTCGTAGTTGCCACCGCCGCGGAGCGTCACGTCGGTCGACGAGCAGGACGGGCATTGGATCGCGAGAAACGCCACGGGTTGACGGCATGGTAGCGCGTCATGACCAGGCTGCGGGCATGGGCAAGCCGGGCCGGCGGCTTGGCTCCACGTCGCCCCGTCTTGCGGCCCTCGAACGCGCCGACTGCACGCCCCGCTAGATGCAGTATGGGAGCAGCCGCTCATACAGCGGCATCGCCTGAGCGAGGACCGGTCGTACTGCAGGCGTGAGCTCTACACCTCAGTGTTGCAAAGCGCGGTCGTGTGACGGCGGTCTGATCGAGACTCAGGCGGCCCGAAGGTGTTCGAGCATCGCGTCGAGTTCCTGGCGCGCTGGCTCAGGTGCGGCGACGGTGAGGGT
>Ga0316204_10000512_pt1 | contig 141626 bp, 133 predicted proteins | sample 6monrhotite_MG_2_FD_205661 | JGI IMG/M metagenome (GOLD analysis project Ga0316204, IMG submission 205661) | Microbial mat bacterial communities from mineral coupon in-situ incubated in ocean water Damariscotta River, Maine, United States -... | ecosystem: Environmental > Aquatic > Marine >... | reverse complement strand
GCGCTCGGTTGGGTTGGCAGGCACGAATCCCTTTGATCATGCCGACGTACCCGGCGTCGATCCTTGTCCGGGTGTTAATCCGCACGGAGGCGCGCTCCTGCAAAATCCAGGGGGTGAACGGTTACCCTCCCGGTGCAACACCGAGTACGGAGACGTGCCCGGAACTTCCACCATCATTCGTAGCTTCAGCATCGGCTGGTCGTTGACTCGTGTCCCGGTCTGCTCGACGGCCATCAACTTGGCCGAGGCATCTACGCCTTGGCGGAGCAAGGCCTTGCGGCGCGCAGCCCCTTTGAACAAGGTGCCGAACACGGTCACGAGCGGAAACCCGGTCGTGAGAACGACCAGAGCACCGATGAAGACCGGCTGAAGCTCGGCTGAGATGAAGGTCTCGGAAAGAAACGCCCCACCCAACACCAACGGGACGACGAGGAACATCGAGCCAACCATCCGGCCAACATTCAGCTGCGAGCCGGTGGTGATCGTCTCCTGCTGCAAGCGTGTCACGGCCAGCTTGGCCCGAGGAAGACTCACCGCTACGAGCGGGATCTGGGGCGTCATGCGCACCATCGACTCGAGCTGTCCGATCTCCGCGGGCGTCGGTGCGAGTTGCTGGAGCTGTTGCACCGCAACCTCGACATTGCCCAGCGCCTCGTAGGCGTGCGCGCGATACAAGCCGCAGACTCGATCGTAGGCATCCGAGATGGGCACGTCGTCGATCGAGTTCCCCAATGCGCTCAACGCTGCCTGAGCATCGCCGGCGAGCAGGGCCACGTATGCGGTCGAGAAGCGATAGTTCGTGTCGACTTGGAGGTCGTCGGACTGAGGGTCGAGGTGCGTGAGAACACGCCGAGCTCGTTCCAAGTCGCCTTGCGCAGCGAGGCTTCGTGCGAGCATCCCGGCGACGACCTGGGAGAATCGAGCTTGTGTGAGCCGCGGCTGTACTTGCTCGAGCAGCGCCGAGGAGACATCGCGGCGGCCTTGTTCGGCGTGGTGGTTCGCCAGCATGAACGTCGTCCAGAACAGGCGCTCCTGAGCGGAGAATGATGGGGCGGATACGGTCTCGGCCAGCGCCGACTGCCATATCGCTTCCGCCTGCCCGCGCTGGTTCGGATCAAGCCCACCGCCACCCGCCAACGAGCGAAGGTTGGGCGGCGGCAGCATCGGCTGGCCGTCCTGGGCCCGGAGTCTCTCGAACCGGAGTGCCTCATTGCTGTGCTGCATGCAGTGGCAGTACCGCTGGGGGCCCGATCGTTTCACAGCGGCCATCCGTCGATGGCGCTGACCTCTTCAGGCCCCCCATGTGGTTCGGCCGGAACGGACGCTGCTGACCGGCAAGCGCTTCCTGTGGCCGATTGTGGCAGCTCCGCCGCAGGGGCTTCTGACTCGGGCTCCGCGGCGCCGACTTCGTATCGCCGACCGCGTCTGAGGTTGCTATGCTCCGCCGCATGTCGGACTTCGACCTCAACGCGCTGATGCAGCAGGCCCAAGCCATGCAGCAGCAGATGGCGGAAATGCAGAAGAACCTCGAGACGGTCGAGGTCACCGGAGCTGCAGGTGGCGGCATGGTCAAGGTCAGGGCCACCGCGGCCCAGAAGATCCTCGGCATCGAGATCGACCCGGCGGTCATGGGCGAGGATAAGGACATGCTGCAGGACTTGATCACCGCCGCGGTCAACAGCGCCCTCGATAAGGCCAAAGAAGCCGCGGCCAGCAAGGCGTCCTCGCTCCTGCCTCCTGGCATGACGCCGCCCCCCGGCTTTCCCGGCCTCGGCTAGCGCTCCGTGAATCGCCACGACCCACCTGTGGATCCTCTGCAGCGGCTTTGCGCCTTGCTGGGTCGACTGCCCGGCATTGGCGACAAGACTGCGCTTCGACTCGCGCTCGCGATCATCAAGTCAGACCCGGAGTACGTGCGGGCGTTGTCCGAAGCTCTCGGTACGGTTCACCACACGCTCCAGCTGTGTGGCGAGTGTTGCGACCTCACCCCCGACCCCGTGTGTGAGCGCTGTTCCGATGCGAAGCGTGACCGCACCATCATCTGCGTCGTCGCACAACCCCAAGACCGGATGGCAATCGAGCGGTCGGGCGTGTTTCGTGGTCTCTATCACGTGCTGCATGGCGTGCTCGACCCCCTCGGCGGCATCGGGCCCTCGGACCTCAAGATCGAAACACTGCTGCGCCGGCTCGAGTCCAGCGATGGTCCCGGCGTCGAAGAACTCATCGTCGCCACGAGCCCCAACGTCGAGGGAGATGCCACCGCGCTCTACCTCAGCAAGCTGATCGGACCCCTGGGGGTCAAGGTGAGCCGGATTGCCTCTGGCGTGGCCGTTGGCGGGGAGCTGGAGTATGCCGACGTCACGACCCTGCACCGGGCGCTCGAAGACCGTCGCCGACTGTAGGTGCGAGGGCCCCCCCTTCGGGTGTTGGCGCGGCAGCGGAAAGATGCTGCCCGACACTCGAAGCCGGTCGACTTGCCCCAGTGGTTCTGTTAGCGTCCTGCAACGTCGGGTCATGGCGCTGCCACGGCCCTCTTTTGCCCCACAGAACTTACGCCCGAGGGTAGCGCCCTCGATGCGATTCTCGAGTAGGAGCCAAAACACAACATGCTCACGCCGCAGCTCGTGATGTACGAGGAAGAGGTCCGGCAGATCCAGAATGTCGCCGACCGCTTGCAGCAGGACTCCCGGTCCCAAGCGATCCTCGTCGTCGACAAGAACGGACAACTCATCGCGGCTTCCGGTTCTGCCAGTGAACTGGACACCACTTCGCTCAGCTCACTCGTGGCCGGCAACGTCGCCGCGACCGGAGGCATTGCCCAGCTGATCGAAGAAGAGGAGTTCACCGGCCAGTTCCATGAGGGCAAGGGGAAGAGCGTTCACATGACGATCGTGGGTCGCAAGATGATCCTCGCCGTCCTCTTCGACAAGTCCACGACGCAGGGCTTGGTGAAGTTGCGTGTGAAAAAGGCCTCGGTCGAGCTCGAGTCGATTCTCCTCGAGGTCGACAAGAAAGCCGCTAGCTCCAAGAACGACGTCTTCTCGGAAATTACCGACGCAGACATCGACAACCTCTTCAACGACTAGACCAGGGGGGTCGAGCCGAATGTCGTTCATCAACTACAGCTCGCGAGAGATCAACTGCAAGCTCGTGTACTACGGGCCCGGTCTCTGCGGGAAGACGACCAACCTTCAGTACATCTACAACAAGACCCGCGAGGACGCGAAAGGCAAGATGATCTCTCTTGCCACCGAGACCGAGCGGACCTTGTTCTTCGACTTCTTGCCGCTGTCGCTTGGCGAGATCCGAGGGTTCCGGACGCGCTTCCACCTCTATACGGTGCCGGGCCAGGTGTTCTACGACGCCAGCCGGAAACTCATCCTCAAGGGTGTCGACGGCGTTTGCTTCGTGGCCGACTCCCAGCTGGAGCGGATGGAAGCCAACATCGAGAGCCTCGAAAACCTGCGAGAGAACCTCACCGAGCAGGGGTACGAACTCGACAAGCTCCCGTACTGCGTCCAATACAACAAGCGAGACCTGCCCAGCGCGGTCCCGGTCGAGGAACTTTCCGAGCTTCTCAACCCGACGAAGGTCCCCGAGTACGAGGCGATCGCAACCAGCGGCCAGGGCGTGTTCGACACGCTCAAGGCGCTGGCCAAGCAAGTTCTGCAAGAGCTTCGAAAAGGCAGCTGACAACCGCAGCCGCTGCTCGAGAAGAACCGCCGAGGCCTAGAGGTCCCGGCGGTTTTTTTGTGTCCGTTGTGATGCCTTCCGTCGAGCTGCTCGACCCGAGCTACCCGAGATCAGACGAGAAACAAGGACCGGGAGGCAGGTCGGTCGCTCGTTGATTTTTGCCCCATCGCGCGTCAGGATTCGTCCTCCCGTGAGCGACGCTTCTAACCAGCCCCCCACCGACGGTGAAGAGGGCACGGCGAAGGAACCTGAGTTCCGCGACGACGCGTTGTCGGAGCTGATGACCGGAGCCTTCGCAGCCACCTCGATGGTTGCGATGGGTGGAGAGGGCGACGAAGGCGACCTGCCTGCGCCACCGGTCTGGGCTCCGACCCAGGACGCTCCGAGTGCCGAGGCGCTCGACCAAGCCTCGGGTTCGCCCGCACAGATTCCTTCGGGTCCGCACTACCAGGTCGAACCCGAGGTCGAGATCGACACGGACTTCGACACGGATGACCTCGTTGCCGCCGTCGCTGATGTCGTCGAGCCTCGGGCCCATGAGGCGGTGACCGTCCCGCTGTCGGTACCAGAAGCGGCCGGGGTGCTAGGGCCGCCGTCGGTCGACAGGCAGATCTCCACCGACGACTACCCCGCTCATTTGGGAGACGTGGACGACGACGGTGAGGCGGCGGCATCGATCAGCACCGACTCTGGTGTTGTCGTCACCCCACAGCACGCCCAAGGCGCTCGGCTCACGGGGGCGTACCCCACCATCTCGCCGCAACTCCGGTCACCATCTCCGCGCCGCGAACGAGGCTCCATGACATGGGTCATCGGTGGTGCCGTCCTGGTTGGACTCGTGGCTGTGGGCATCGTCGTCATGATGAGCGACGGCGACTCCAAGGAGGTGGCTACCGTTGCGGACTCGGCCCAGGCCCCCCCGTCCGACCCCTCCCAGGCAGCCGTCGCTCCAGCGCCAACGGACGTGGCACCTGCCGACGCCCAATCGGACACCGTAGTTGCGCCGACCGACGACGTCCCCGAGCCCGCGACCCGTGAGGCAGCCCCGCCACCCAGCGGAGACACGCCAGCTCCTGAGGTCGGCAATCCCAAGCAGACCTTTGCCGCTGCGCTCGCCCGGTACGAGGCCGGCCCCACCAATCCGAGCCTGCTCGAGCTAACGCTCACCGCCTGCAACCTTGGCCTAGGCCCGGAGGCACGGACCGCGTTTCACAAACTCATCGGTGGTAAGGCGCGGAGCAAAGCCGTCGTGAAGTGTCGCGATGCGGGCATCAACGTCACGTCCAAGGTCGAGGGATACACAGGACCCGAGATCGCCATTCAGGCACGGGCTGCCCTCGACGACGGCCGGGCAAGCGACGCCCTCGCGCTCGCGAAGCAGAGCAACCGTACCGAGCGCAACCATGCGGCACTCGAGTTGATGGTGCTGGCGCACTGCGAACTCAAGCAGAAGAAGTCCGCCAACAAGCTGCTGCGACATGTCCCTGAGAGGCACCGCGCCGCGCTCATCAGCGACTGTGCCGAGCGCGGCGTCAAGCTCCGCCGCTAGTACCTCATGCCTGAAGTCCGTGCCGGGTTTCTGCGGCCCCCCTTTTGGGTGTGGGGGGCCTCCGAACCCCTCGGAAACCCGGAACGAACTTCAGAACTGACCTACTAGCAGGCTTCTGCGCTCCGTCGCGCCGCGTTCAGTCGTCGCCGAAAAGATCGTCCCAGCCATCGGTGTCGATAGCGGGTTTCTTCGCGGCCGAGTCGACGACCGGGGGCGCAGCGACTTTGGGCGGCGCAACTTTCGGGGGCGCAGGGAGCTTGGGGGCGGCGGGCTTCGTCGCCGCGCCGACGCCGTTGCGACGACCCGTCTCACTGCCAAACGCGGGGACCGGCGGTGGCACAAACAAGGGCTGCGAGTCAGACCCAAACAGCGGCTTCTCTGGCGCCGCGCCCTCATTGGCTTTGGCTTCGGCTCTTTCCCGAGCTCGCTCCGCTGCTGCCCGCGCTGCGGACTCGGCCGCAGCCTTGGCCTTCTCCTCCGAGGCTGAATCATCTTCTTCGGCGGATCGGGCCAGCGTTGCCGCCACTACTCTGGCCCGAGCTTCACGCTCCTCGGCTGCCTTGTCCGCGGCCGCTTTCTTCTCCGCCGCTTCCTTTTCTGCGGCTGCCTTTTCTGCGGCTGCCTTTTCTGCGGCTCCCTTTTCTGCCGCTTCCTTTTCTGCCGCTTCCTTTTCTGCCGCAGCCTTCTCAGTTGAGGCTTTGTCCGCCGCTTCCTTTTCTGCCGCGGCCTTCTCAGCCGCGGCTTTCTCCGCTGAAGCTTTCTTCTCCGCTTCCGCCTTCGCAGCCGCGGCTGTCTCCGCCGAAGCGTTCTCCGCCGCTGCCGTCTCTGCGGCCGCCGTCGCCGCTTCCGCTGCGGCTTTCTCCGCCTCAGCCTTCTCCGCGGTGGCCTTCTCCGCGGAGGCTTTCTCCGCTGCCTTCTCCGCTGCGACTTGCTCCGCCTGTCCTGCCTCTGTCTTCTCGGACGCGTCCCTCTTCGGCACAGCTGCGTCTTCCGGAGCGGGCTCGCTCACCTTCGCGGCAACAGCCTCTTCCTCTTTGTCCTCGGCCGGGGCGCTTTCGTTGCGTTTCCCTTTGCGGGATTTCTTTCCGCCACGGGCCTTTCGCTTTTCGCGTCGGTCTTTGCGGCGATCTCGCTTCCCTTTCGCAGGCTTGGCGTTGTCGGCTGCATCGGCGTCTCCCGGTCCGGGTTTTCGCTTGCCCTTCGGGCCCTTGGACTCCGTCGCCTGACGGAGGGATCGCCGCGCACGCTTGTGGAGTTCCTTCGCTGTGTCGTCGTCGTCAAAACCCGACTCGTCCATCGCCTCGAGCAGTGACGCGGCCTCATCCGTCTTGCCATCTCGCGCGTAGGCGAGAGCCAGTGCTGCATCCGTTCGAGGTGCAGCCCCCAGATCTTTTCGCGCCAACTCCAGCAGCTCGACCGCCCGCGAAGTCTTCCCGGGCTCCTCTACATAGGCGACCCCGAGGTTGAAAGCATCAAGCGAACGAAGCTCTTTGCGCTCCTCCATACCGAGCAGCAGCTGACGTGCACCCTTTGGATCTCCGGAGAGAACCAGCGCGTGTGCCTGTGAACCAACGAGGTCTGGTTGGTGCGCGTTGCCGCTTTGGCGTGCTGCCTCTGCGAACGCTGCCGCCGCCGCACGCGGGTCTCCCTTGATCATGTTGAGTCGGCCCTTCTGAGCAGACACCCAGACGTGCGGAGCGAACCGCGACACCATCCATCGCTCTTCGAGACCCGACATCAGCTTGGCGGCCTCGCCTCGGGACGATGCAGCGAGCGTCTTGCCCAGCGCCTCGAGCCGGCTGTCCACCAACGGAAACACGCCGAAGAACACGAGGGCTGCGATCGCCACCGCGCCGATCCGTACCGGCATCATCGGAAACGTCAGGCCGAGCAGGACGATCGCGCTCGCAACTCCCCAACGAAACAGCCGCCCCTGCAACGGTCGTGATCCACGAGACCAGACCTCGCGGGGCAACTCGACCAATGAAGCATCGTTACCGCGCGCCAATGCACTCATAAGGCGAGCTGGATACCGCGGTTGCGCGTTTTCCCGCAAACTCGCCCCCGTTTTCGGGCCCAGGACGCGCAGCGCCCGCGAAAGACGGCTCTGGGCGGACCCCACCACGCGGGGCGTGGCGGCCGAGCCCTTCTTTGGCGACCCACGTGACTTGTGCGTGAGGCTCCTATGCGAACGCTGAAACCGCTCCGGGAGCGGCGATACAGGGAGCTTTCGGCCCCGAGTCCACGCCAGAGGACTGACGCGGTTCAGGTGTCCAGACCTGCGCGAGCTGATCCTTGGCCACCGCGCGCCTGTTTTACGGTCAGGGCCGCAGTTTCGCGCACTATGCTGCTTGTGGTGTCCAAGCCCGCAATCGACCTGGCGCAGCTCGTGGGCCGCCGAGAGCAGTTCGCGTACGAGCAGCATTTGGCGCGCTCCACCTACGCCTATGGCGTGGATCTTCGCCGCTCGGCGTGGCTCGACAGCAGCCGACTCGGCGATCCGCTCATGCGCACGGTCGACCGGCGCTGGAACAGCCTGACGACCAACCTCTCTGCCGATGCGTTGCAGCCCGGCGGGAGCAACCTGTCGTCAGGGGTCATGGACCAGCTTCTCGGTCTGGTTCGACTCCTCCACGCACCGTGGCCCTCGATCCGAGTGCTCCAACCCGGGGTCGCCGAACGCTGGCCGATCGTCACACCGCTCGGCACAACGAAAGGTGGGTCGCACTGGATCATCGTCGACAAGGACCGGCTCGAGGCGCTCAACGATTCAGAGCGAGCCTTCTTGCTGGGCTCGGCGATCTCGCACTTGCAGTGCGACCACGGTCCCCTCTTCACCGCCCACCTCATGGCGCACCGGTCCGGGCGCGGCGAAAGTGTCGTGCGCACGCTGCTCCGCCCTTGGTCTCGCGTCTGCGCGTTCTCTGCGGACAGGGCGGGACTGCTCGCGGTCGACGAGCTCGACATCGCTCGAGCCGCGCTTCGGGCCCACGCGGATCCAGGAGTGCCGTGGCTCCCCCCCATGCCCGACCTTGCCGAGCGTCTGCGTGCACTCGAGGAGTTCTCCAAGTCCCGTGTCCTCGCTCGACTCCGACTCAGCGGACCACGCTCCCGATGGAGTTTGGCACCCCGTTTGGCGCAGCCGGTCGAAGCGTCCAAGGACGCCGACGACGCCGACGACGCTGACTCGCAGCCCCCGGGTGAGTCCAAAGATGAGTCCGCCGCCGAAGCTCCGGCTCAGCCCCCCGAACCCCCAAAGCCCCCCGAACCTCCGGCCGAGGCCAAACCTCCACAGGCCGATCCGGTGGCGGAGGCAGAGGCCGACGGAGAACGGCTTGCCGAAGCGCAAGAAGCAGCCGAAGAGGTTCGCGAGGCCATGGAAGACGAACTCGCACAGGCCCAAGCCCAAGACCGCGTGCTTGCCGAAGCTTGGCCTCTCGCCCGCTGCGACCAACGCCTGACTCGAAGGCTGGGATTGCTGTGAACACCTCCGAAGCCCTTACCGAACACGCAACCCGACTGCAGGCGATCGCGGCCGAGCTTGGCCTCTCCGACCTTGGCGAGACCATCGTCGAGGATACCGAGCGCCGCCTTTGTGACTCTCGCATCCGCGCCGTTGTGCTCGGGGAGATCAAACAGGGCAAGAGCACGCTCATCAATGCCCTCTTGGGTCAGGACGTTCTCCCCACCGGAGTCACGCCCACCACCGGCGCCACGGTTGTCGTCCGCGAAGGTGACAACCCCGGCCCCTACCTTCGCCGCGAGGACGAAAGCCGTACCAGCCTCGAGCCGGAGCGCTTCAACCGACTTGCCAAAGGTCCGCTCACCAAGGACGCCGAGCTCGACGTAGCCGATGCTGGCACCCTCGAGTACGAAATCGAGTCCGGCATTCTTCCGGCCGCGCTCGAGTTGGTCGACACGCCAGGCATCAACGACATCGCGAAGTTCCGGGCATCCGTCAGTCGCGGGGAGCTGCCCCGTGCAGACATCCTCATCCTGGCGCTCGACGCCACCCAGCTGCTCAACCGCACCGAGATGGCCTTCCTCCGTGACGCCGTCGCCGCCGTGGGTGGTCTGGGCGACTCGGGCGCCACGCTGCTGCTCGCGGTCAACCGAATCGACCTCATCGCCGAGCGCGAGCGACCCCGGCTGGTCGAGTACATCGACGACGAACTCTCCGCGATCGGGACAGAGGGCAAGAAGTCGTACGAGCTGTTCCTCACCGACGCCCGAACCGGGTGCCGAGACCCCGAGGCTGACACCCCCGGGGCTCGAGGCGTCAAAGACCTTCGCGCCCGACTCCACGAGCTCGCATCCCACCGCGCCCAGGTGCTGCCACTGCGAGCCCGCGCTGGCCTGGTGCGGCACGCCTCGTTGCTTGGCCACAACGCGTCGGTTGCGGCACGCGCACTCACCCTCGAAGCGAAAGCGCTTCGCCGCGAGGTCGAACGTTTCGAGGACGACCTCAACAAGTACGGCAACGACATGACCGGCGTGCGCAACACCCTCGCGGCGTTGCGCGAAGAGGTACTCGAAGCCAGCGCCGAGCGTCAGGCCGAGTTCCGCAAGGAGCTCGAGGGTTCCACAAAAGAAGCCCTTCGCACGATGTCGCTGCGGCACCTCACCGGTCCGTTCGCCGGGGCGCTGCACGATGCGTACCTGCAGTTTGCGAGCCGAGAGGCAGACGCACTGCGCAGCGCACTCGACGAGATGACCCGCAAGGCCATCCTCGCCCAGTCCGAGCAAGCCCGCCGGCGCCTCTATCACGCCACACTCCGGCTCGGATTTCGGGGCCCGACGATCTACGTCGACCCACCCAGCGCGGTTCTCGAGGCCAGCCTCGTCGCTGTCGGCGTCGCAGGGACGGCGATCATGTACTTGGGCAGTGCCATGACCGGCTTGGTGATGGCCATCGCCGGGCCGCTCACCACCCTCGTGCTCCGAGAGAAGGGACTGAGGGACGCCCGGGCCCGCGCACTCGACGAGTTGCCCAAGGCTCTACAAACGGCCGACGATGCCTTTCGAGGACAGGTCCGCAGCACGGTGGACAAACACATCGCCGCGCTCGACGAGCATCTACAGCTCGCCAACGTCGCCCTTGGCACACAGCTCCGCGGCGTCCTCACCAAGGCGCAAGCCCGACTCGACGCCATCGAAAAGGGTGCGCCCGAGCCCAAGGACGAAGGCGACGACCCCACGGCCCCGGAGCGGGCCAAGGCATTGTCGCAGCTGCATGAGCTCGAGCGCGAAATCGGTAGCATTCGCGGCCAGCTCGACGACATCCGATAGCGGACGGCAGAAACACGCGGTCGCGAGACAGCCTCTCGGGTTGTTCCGCACCCTGCTAAGCTCCTGTGGTGAGCGACGGCGAGACCTCTCTGCTTCACCGGGCGCGAGAGGTGCTCGCCTCGCTGCGTGAGCCGAACCCGGACGACACATCGCCCTCGATGCCTGAGGCCGTGGCGCGGCAGGTCGCCGAATCATTGGCCCGATGGCAAGGCAGCGCGTCGGTGCGCCGTTTCCTGGGTGTCCCCACCGGACACGACCGAATCGGTGCTGCCGGCGAACCCGTTTGGTTGGAAGCCCGGGTCGGTCCCGTGGTCGGACGCGGTGCCGGGGGAATTCGCTTCGTGCTCGACGGACACCCCATCGGAAGCTGCACCCTCACAGAATCCGGCGCAGCGGGGGTCGATGTCCGAGTCTCCGAGCCCGGCCTTCACGCGGTTCAGCTCGAGCCGCTGAGCCCGACCGGCTCGAGTCTCGGACCGCCAGGTGTTGCTGGCGAAGTCAGGCTGCACATCGTCTCGAGTGGGCCCGTGGTCGGAGTCGATGCCTCGCTGATCCTCGTGCAGGACTCGGACGCCGTCGAGGCCATCGGGCGCCTGGTGCGAGAAGGAGTGCAGGTCTTCTACTTCGACCTCGATCCCAACGACCGCGCCCTCGAGATTCGGGCCGCCATCCAAGCGCTCGGACTACCCGACGGCGCGGTCCTTACCCATCCCGAAGCCGAGGAGGACATCGAGCCGGGCAACACCGACTTCAGCCAGGTGTTCGGTCTCACCACCGTCCGTCGTCTCCGTGCCAACGGCGTGCCCGTCGTGGCCGGCCTCCGCGCCCAAGCTGCCTCGTCTGCGCAACGGGCGATCGCGGTTCTCCGCCCCGAGGACGTCACGGCAGAGGCCATCGTTCAGCTACACGAGGAGGCCCGGGCGTTTGAAGAGCGGCGGACACGAACCGACCCGCTCACGTGGCGGCTCGACGAAGCCACCAACACCCGTCTTGTGCCGGGGAACTCGGTCGCAGTCGAGTTCGACAACCGGTTGGCGCGGGAACGACTGTTTGCGCTCGTGGAGGGTGCGAAGCGCTCGATCCACCTCCAGACATACATCTTCAACGAGGGGCAAGTCGCGAACGCACTCGTGGTGCGGCTCGTCCGGCAAGCCCGCGCGGGTGTGACCGTGCGCGTGATCGTGGACGCGCTGTACTCGGGTGAACAAGTCCTCGGTCGCAAGAACCCACTGCTCGAGTCCCTGTCCCTCGAAGACAATGTCGAAGTCGTGGTTGGTTCACCGATCGGATTCCGGCGCTCCCTCGACAGCATCACGCTCAAGCAGCGAGACCATCGCAAGATCCTTGTCGTCGACGGCCAAACGGGGTTCGTCACCGGCCGCAACATCTCCGATGCCTACTACCGCGGCTTCGACGAGACACCGATTCACCACCACACGGCTCATGAGCACATTCCCTGGCTCGATGCTCACATCGAGGCGACGGGCCCCCTGGTCGACGCTCTTGAAGCAACCTTCGCCGACGCTTGGATTGGGTATGGCGGTGGTCGACACGTCGACCTCAACCCGCCCGCCTCGTCGCCAACAGGATCCTGCGCCGCCCGCCTCGTCGTACACAACGGGCTCGTCGACGCCAACGGCATGCTCCAGTACGAAGCCATGCTCGATGGCGCGCGAGACCACGTCTACATCGTCAACGACTTTCCGATCGTTCCCTCGCTGGCCTCAGCCATGCAGCGCGCCCTTGCCCGAGGCGTGCGGCTCGTCCTTCTCACCGGCAACGCCGTAGCCCGGCGCGCGGACGGGTCGTTCTTCCCAGGTCCCGTCTACCGGGAGCTGTTCGACCACATGGTGAAGCAGCGCCTCGAGCCGCTGATCCAAAGCGGCGCGCAGGTCTTCGAGTACGTCGCCCCCTCCCAAGCCATGATCGTCCCACAAGGCGGCGTCGTGCGCCCCTACGTTCACGCAAAGGTCCTGTCTTGCGATGGACGCGCGGCGAGCATCGGGTCCGCCAACCTGGACGCGACCGCGAGCTATTGGGAGCACGAGGCCAACGTGGTCGTTCAAGACGAGGGATTCACCCGCGACCTCGAGCGCCAGGTCGAGGCGATGCTCGCCCGCGCGCACGCCATCGATCTCGAGTCAGACTACTGGAAGCGAGACCGAGCCAAGCGAGCCATCGTCGCCAAGCTCTGGCCCGCAGTCGTCTACTCGTAGTTTTCAAGCATCGTGGAGCCCAGGCGAGGGGCCGACCCCCCCTACCCGTCCGTGCGACACTTCAGGCATGCGCTTCTCCCTGTGCATCGCCGCGCTGGTTCTGCTCGTGCCCTCCCTCGCTCACGCGCATGATGGCGGTCACCAGGAGGAGGACCCGGAGCCCAAGCAACGTCGAGCGCGGCTCGGAGGGCTCGGCTATATCCAGCTTGGCACGCATATCGGGCCCGTGGCTGACGTCGCCAGCGCCCTAACCCCCGCGTCCGCCCTCGGCGACCGCGCGACCAGTCCGGGGCTTGGCTACACGGTCGGCGGAGGAGGCCGAGCCCTCATCCTGCGGCGCCTCGTGATCGGCGGTCGCGGCTTCGGTGTGTTCTCCGCCCGGGTCGGGGGCGACAGAGGGTCTGCGAACGTCAGCGGCGGCGGCGGCGGACTCGAGCTCGGGGTCGCAGCGGTCAACCGAAACTCATGGCTCTTGATCCCGTACGTCGGCGGGGGCGCAGGCGGGCTCACCGTAGAAGTCGCAAACGAGTCTGAAGAGCCGATCACGGTCGCAGACGACGAGTCCATCCCCTCCCAGGGCTCACGGACCTACGACGCCGGCTTCGGGTACGTGGAGTTCGGCGTGGCCACCCACCGCCTCCTGTTTTTTGGCGACGGAGGGTTCGCCCTCGGCTTTGATGTCGGGGCTACGATCTCTGTCGCCCCATCCCCATGGAGCACCGGAGGCCAGGACATCGACGGTATGGGCCGCGCGAGGCTCAGCGGCGGATTCTTCCGCCTCACCCTAGGGGGCGGAGGATTCTGGTTCGACTGAGATGATCGAAACCTGCCGCGTGCGCACTGACCAAGCATGAGTTTGTGGCTCGCGGTTTCGATGACGACAGCGCTCGCCGTGGCGCCGGCATCCCCGAGCCCGGTCCCGGTCCCGGAGGCCAGCTCCTCCCGAACACGGGCACGGACCGGCCGCAAGGTGCCCGACTCTCAGCTATCCGCAGACTCGGCGAAAGGGTTCGTCGTCGCGGGAGCGGTGCTCACCTCACTCAGCACCTGGTCCACCGGGATGGTGGCATCCCGCTATCTCGACTCTCGGGACGCAACGAAGCAAGGGATGGGACGTGTCCTCCCGATTCCGTTCGTGGGCCCGATCGTGGCAGCCGCAAAGACGAATGGCGTGCGGCGATACATCTCCGCCCTCGGACTGATCCAAGGGGCCGGGCTCAGCTTCCTGACGATCGGCGCGATCTCCATGTCTCGTCATCGCCGACGTGGACACCCCACCGATGTGCGCAACCCCAACAAAGCCACCGGCGTGCTCGCCCTGACCCAAGGGGTCATGTGGCTGTCCGTCACTTGGGGCATGACGTTCGGCTTCTCGCGTGCCCGGGCGCAGGAGGGCGACGCATTCTCCCGCCGCCTGCAGGTCCCACTCATCGGCGGTATCTGGGCCGCCCCACTGGCCCCGAACTACACCCGTGGATACCTAGGGCTCACAAGCAACGCGATCCAGATCGTGTCGGCCTCGGCCATCGTTTTCGGCGCGGTGGTCCTGGGCCGGCGCCGTGCTCGAAGCCGGCTCTCGGTGATGCCAGTCCCGACTGCCGAAGGCGCTCAGCTCGTCGCCGCGATGCGGTTCTAGAAGGTGACTTTGAACTCGAAGAACACCGAGCCGCCCGTCTTGGTGTTGTAGCCAGCGCCGGCTCGGTAGTTTCCACCAAGCGCAGTGCCGCTTTGGCCCACCGTGAAGTTCGTCGCGTTGCTGCCGGTGTTGTGGCTGATGCCGGCGTTGAAGTTGCCCGCATTCGTTTGCTGGCTGTACCGCGCGGACATGGTGGAGTTCCCCGTGTCGTACGTGTTTTCGAACTGCAAGCGCAGCGTGCCTGGCCCGCGCTGAAGGCGGTAGTCGGCTTCGAACTCCTCGAGGCTGACGCCGAGCTTGAGGGTGCCGGGAAGCCGGACCTTGTCGATCGGCACCGACAGAGGGACCTTCGCTCTTCGAAGCGCGTCCTGGATCTTGGGCTCGACCTCGTCCCAGTTCATGACCCCGTACACCACCGTCGCCGCGGCTCCGGCGAGGATGATGACCGTCCGGCCCTCGGGCGTCATCGAAGTGCAGAACTGCTCGACGTTGGCCGCGATCGCCCGACCCGCCGTGTTCGCGTCTCCGGCGTTGACGCCCTGGTCCCTCAAGAGGCTGGCGACAAGCCCTCGAGTCTGCGAGTCCACCTTCTTGCAAAGCTTCGGGTGACCCACAATGTCCACCACCTGCTGATAGACCTCCGTACCAGTACGCCTCGGATCCGCCACCCAATTGTCGTACAGGAATGTGAGCCCGCTGTCCAAGCGACGGCGTTGCCCTGCGCGTCGTGAACCCACTCGCGCAGGCCGCGGGCCCAGCCGTCGAAGCGGCCGGCGTCGGCACCGCGGACCGAAACTCTCGCTTGCGCCGATTCGTGAAGCGGGTCTTGGCGCTATGAAACGAGGCCCCTGCGGTCGCCCGGGAAAGCGCTCAGGGCAGACCGGCGCCGAGTTTGAGCGCTCCCCCTCATTCCCGAGCGCACCTGGCTCGGCAGGGCCAAGGGTCCCGCCGATGGAGAGCGCGTCGGCCGACCTCGCTCGTCCAGGCTGTCGGCCGCGCAGCCACGACGGCCCCACAAACGCCGCGGCCCTGGCGCGAGCTCGCGGCCGAACTCGGCCGCACCGTTTGGGTCGCTCGACAGACCCTTGCGGAAAAGGGGCTGAAAATCCCCCTTCAGAACGGCCCCGTAAGGGGGTCTCACGCCGCGTCGAACTTCACCTCGAAGGCTTGCGGGAACGGTTCCTTTTCAGCGACGTCAGCACCATCCGATAGGCGTTGCAGAGAACTGAAACCCACTCGAGGTTCCGTCATCCAGCATCATCCGCACCGCATACGTCCCCTCATCAAGACAAACAGGAATGCCATCGTAGGACTCCTGGGCGCTCGAGAAGCCATCTTCAAAACACGACGTTCCGCACTGCTCAAGAACGACGAAGCTCCTCGTCGTCGATGAATTCGGCTTGATCGTAAGGCTGTAGACCGTCCGTTCTGGAACCGTAAACGTCTCGTACCGCCAACGCTTACCGGATCGATTGCCGTAAGTACCTTCGTCATCGCACGCGATATCGAAATCGTGCTCAACGGCATCCGCTCCCATGCCAGTCGTGAGCACGAAATTCGAAGGCTGGTCGCAATAAGGACGGTCATCACGGTAGTTCATGGGCTGACACTCCGGATACCGTTCTCCAAAATCCGCAACGAGCTCGACCAACGGTGCTCCGAGCCGACGACCAACCGCAGCCTCGAACTGCGCAGGGCTGATACCTCTCGGGACATCGCCACCAAGGGCGATGACTTCATCCAGTCCAAACTCCGCGACGAGGTACGACACGAACCGCCCTAGCCTGCCGTAGTCGGAAGCCTCCACATCCGGACGAAGCAGAGCCTCCAAGGTTCCATCCGGCGTCACATCACGCGCCCCCCCGTCTCCGAAGTAGACTGCAAGACCTTCCTCAAACGGTGGGTAGGATGACTCCCGGGCGCCATGCGAAAGCTCGTGGTCCATCACTGGCCTTTGCGCGAAGACCTCACTCTCGATCGCACATCCAGGTGGACCGGGGCAGTAGTCGAAGTATCGGTCATCCGGGATCCAGGAAAAGTCGACGGTCGTCTCGGTGCCGAACAGGTCCTTGAGATATCCGGTCTTCGCGTCCTGCATGAAGAACGAACCCGCACACACCTCGTCTTCGGACTCGAACGTCCGATACCGGATGTGCTCGCCCTCGAACACGACCGGCGGAAGAGGTGGCCGGTCCTCACACCCGAGCGAGAGCAGGCCAAGCACCACAAGGAGTCCAGGCTTCACGGAGCCCATGTCATGCTCGCAACGTCGGGTTTTGCGAGCCATGGGTCTGAAGTCCTGTCGTCCCGGCCTCGGACCCGCCCGATGGTAGCGGAGTTGGGGACGATTTTTCTTCTGGTGGGACCAACCTCGTGTGTCCGGGATCGTGGGCACCTACTTCCTCGGCCGGTTTGATGAACTCGATACCAATGTGCCTGAGCGAGGCCCAGGCTCCATCGCGTGGCCGAAGAGTCCGGCGTAGACCTGGCCAGAAAGTCGGGCCCCCGCAGGGGCACTGCCGGCCAGTCCGGCACCAGCCGAATCGGACCCCTTGCCTCTCGCACCACAGCCTCCCCTCGCTTCGACAGTCCGCACCCGCGGTGCTTGAGTGACCACCCCCTGTTCATCGCGAGCTTCTTGTCCGGCATCGAGGTCATCGCCTCGAACTCCGGCGGCTGCTCGAACTCCGGCCGGTGGCTCCGCTCGCCTCGCTGGTGCCACGGGAGAAGTCGGTGGGTGGAGCGGGACGTCACCACCGACGCCGGGGATTCGACGGCTGCGTCCACCTGCGGCTTTTCTGTCGGCCGCGAGAGGCCCTGGCCTGCTACGGTTGCGGAGCGCGGATGGCGGACGACGACTCCAAGACCCCCGAGCCCCCTGAAGACACCGAAGCCGAGGCGACCGGAGAGGACAGCTCCGACGCCGCCGGAGCGTTTCGAGCGGTCGGCCAAGCACTTGGCGGTTTTGCGCGGCGGGTGGGTGCGTTCGCATCCTCGGCTGCGGGACGCCCGGTCATCCCAGAGGAGCTGCGGGAGCCGCTCGCCGCAGCGCGCGCGCTTCGGTACGAAGGTGACCGCAGCAAGTCCCTCGCTCGTCTGCGAGCCACCAACATCGAGCAGCCGGGCGAGGCCTTTGTCGCGCTCGCGATGGCGCTCACCCATCTGCACGACCTTCTCGAGGGCGGGCGCCCCATCAAGGCGCTCGAAGAGTTGGGCGAGGCGCTCGGAGACGACCTTGGGCGCGGGGCACCACTTCTGATCGCCGCTGGTCCTTTCCTTGGTCAGGACGACCCCGGGCGCGCGCTCGACCTCATCCGCCGCGCGATGCCAGAGCTCCGACGGCTGCCCGATCCCGTTGAGAGCGAGGCCATCTGGCTTGCGCATGTCATGGCTGGCTTGGCCCAGCTTCAGCTTGGCAACGAAGAGCGCTCCCTTCGCGAGCTGCAAAAAGCCCGGGCCCGCACTCCATCCGAGGTCGCCGGTGGATTGCGAAAGCTGATCCTCAAACACGGCGTGGAGCTGGCGCTGGTCGGAGGCCAACTCGCCGACGCCGAGTCCTGGGTGCGAGAAGCACTCCGCGAGAACCCGGACGACGACACACTCCTGTCCACGCTTGCGCGTGTGATGGCCGCGAAGGGTGACTCGATCGCCGCCCACGCCCTGCTCGAAAAGCTGACCATCGCCGAACACGCCCGGACCTATGTCTGGGTTGGGCTGAGCGTCGGCTTGCCTGATGACGCGCCATCGCTGCGCGAGGTCACGCTTCGATTGCTTCAGACCGAACCCGACAACCCGCAGGGCCGGCGACTTTGGGCGCTCACCGAACTCGACGGTGCACGCCGCGACGACCTGTCCTCAGAAGGCATCTCCGAGGTCATTGCCGCACTCGCCGAGACCGCAGCCAGAGCGTCGGCTGGAAATCGGGATCGCCACCTGGCCGAGCTCGCCCACGCCGCGTTGCGCCTCGATTGCCTCGACGACGACGCGGTCGGCCCCGTGTTGCGCCGACTCAAGGAAGATGCGCCCGAGCCTCCGCCCGAGGAGCTTCGGCTGCTCGCTGCGCGACGACACCAACACGACGGCAACGCGGTCGGGCCCGACCTTCTGCCGACCGTCCCGCCCGTGTTCCGGGCCGACCCCGAGATCGGTGGCCCTTGGGGCCCCGATCCCCAGAGCCCCTTGCGCAACGCCGACCTGCGCAGCTCGGTCCTCGCCAGTGAGCGCAAGCTGGTCGCGGCGCAGGCGTGCTTGGGCGACGACGAGCTGCACGACCTCGCGGGAGACCTCCTCGTCGATGCACTGGTTGTCCGGCCTGAAAACACCCGCGCCCGCACACTGCTGGGCGAGGCCACGCTCAAGCTCGCCGTCGACACCAAGCCTCGACTCGAAGACCTTCTCACCGCCGCCACAAGCCTGCTCGCGAGCGTTCCTGGCCGGATTCACGGAGTGTCTCTCGACGGCGTCGAGCAGGCCATGACCCGGGTGGTCGCGGCCCGAGAACGACTCGCACGGCCCCTCACCATCGCGACGATGGGCGAGTTTTCGGCCGGAAAGAGCACGTTCGTCAACGCTCTGCTCGGCGAAGCCATCGCCCCGATGGGCGTGCTCCCGACGACGACAACGATCAATGTGTTCCGTCGCGGCACCGGTGGCGGCGCCCGCGTCCACTATCGCGACGGCCGCATTGGGATCATCGACAAAGCCGACGTGCAGGAGTTTCTCCACGGCCTCGACGACGCAGAAGCGCAACGCATCCGGCACATGGAGATCGAACGCAGCGGAGGACGCATGGGCGATGCGGCCGTCGTCGACACGCCTGGGCTCAACGCGCTGGACGAATACCATGAGCAAGTCGCGCGGGAGTTCCTCGACGAAGCCGACGCGGTCGTGTGGGTGTTCTCCGCAACTCGCAGCGGCGCGGCATCCGAGGTCGGCATGCTCACCGAGCTCCGCGAGTCGGGTCGACATGTGCTGGGCGTGCTCAACAAGGTCGACACCCTCGATGAGAGTGAGCAGACCGAACTCGCCACGTACCTTCGTGAACAACTCGGGGACGTCCTGGTCGAGGTGGTTCCGCTGCGCGGCAACGAAGCCCTGAAGTTCCGCACCGAAGGCGGCCACGGAAAGGACCCGTTCGCCGAGATTGAAACCGCCCTGGACACCCACTTCCTTCGCAAGGCCCGGGAGCTCAAGCGCACGCTCACCGCGCGTCGCCTGCAGGAGGCTCTCGGGGCCGCCAAGCTTGCGACGCTCGAAGCGGTCGAGGCGCTCGAAAAGGGCGCGGACGAAGCGACTCGATCAGCCGACCAGGATCGTCCATCCGCGGCATCGCTACTAATGTCCTTTGGGGACATCGTTGTTCCTGCCTTCCTCGGAGCAGACGACGTGCTGGTTCGCGAGGGTCTTGGGCTGGGCATACTCCAGACCAAGAAGGGGCTCGCCAAAGGCCCGCTCGATCCACTCGACGCGGAGTATCTCGGAGCCTGCATCCGGGAGTCGGTGCTCGGTGCGTTGCACAAAGCGCTGATGGAGGTTGCGGCCATCGACCCCGCTGCCAGCGAAGTTCTCGACCGACAGTTTCTCCCTTGGGCTCGTGGCCACCTCGATGGCCTCATGTCCGCGGGGTACATCACGGACCTGCTCGGCGAACGCGGCAAGGCGATCGCCGAAGGGGAAACCGCGGCGAGACAAGCCTTCCGCGAGGCGCTCGTTCCTCTTGCCGAGGGTTGGGCCTCCCACGCCCGCACCCTGGTTCAAGAGGTCGAGCGTGCCCGGCAACGCTTCGACCGGTCTGCCGCCTCCAAGCCACGGGCCGAAGCGCTGCGGCTGCGGACCTCATTGGTCACCACGCTCGACGGCCTCGCCGAGATGGCGCGCCCTCTCGCGGGCGGCTAGAGCTCAGAGGGCCGAGTCCATCCGGCGGTCCCGCCAGGCGGCTCGTGGGCCTCGTGTAGACTCCTGCCTCGATGCGGAGCGACAACGAGCTCCTCGCCGCCTGGCGGGACGGTGACACACGAGCGGGCAAGGAGCTCTTCGAGCGTCACTTCACCTCGCTTCGCCGATTCTTCGCGAACAAGGTCGACCTCCACGAAGTGGAAGACCTCATGCAGCGTAGCCTCATGGGCTGTGTCGAAGCGGTCGAGCGCTTTCGCGGCGACTCCTCCTTCCGCACGTTCTTGTTCGCGATCGGGCGTCGCCAACTCTACAAGCACTTCCGCGACCAGCGTGTGAAGGACGGCCGACGTGCCGATGATCTCAGCGTCACCTCCGTGGCCGAGCTTGGCCGGACTCCGAGCTCCATCATGGGTGCGCGGCAGGAGGAGGCACTGATGCTCCAAGCGCTGCAACGCATCAGCGTCGATCATCAGACCGTGCTCGAGCTTCACTACTGGGAGCAACTCTCCACCGAGGAGATCGCCCTGGTTTGCGAAGTTGCGCCGGCCACGGTCCGAACACGGCTCCACCGAGCTCGGCATGCACTTCGAGACACCCTCGAGGCCAACCTCAAAGCCCGCGGACGTTCGGTCGAACAACTCGACGTGGACGCGGCAGCGATCGCGGCGCGGCCTTAGAGCGATCGTCTACCACGGTGCGGCGCGCGAGCAGGGCCCACCGCCAGCCGCCGCCACGGGTTGCGTCCGCTCGACCCGGAGAGCCCGCCACTCGAATCTCCGGAATTTCCCGCCATGCACGTCGGGGACAGGTTCTTCGACCGGGTGAAGTCAGACCTCGCTCAGGTCAGACCTCGAGTTGTCGGAGGAGTCCCGCATGCAGGCCACCGAACAAGGCTCCGGCTTCAGACGGCTCCGGCATGCCAAGGACTCTGTGCACCTGGGGGTGTAGTGGCGCGGTCAGCTCCTCCCGCAACTGCTCCACGCTTCGCCGCGCACTCCGGGTCACGCGGGCCCGTTCCGCCGAGCCCATGCGCGTTCGGGCCCACGCGGCAACGCGCCAGCTGAGGGCAGCATGCCGCGTCTCGTCGCGCGCGATCGTCTGCATCACGCGTCGCACCTGAGGGTCCTGGGCCTGTCGGGCTTGGGCGTGAGCAACCAGAGCGCCAAACGTTTCCCGGACGCAGCCTTCTGCGGCGTTGTCGGATGCCATCGCAACCATGCCTTTGAGCGGAACCGTCGGCACGCGTGAAGAGGCGACACCCGATCCGTACCGACGAGCGAGCCGGCGTGTCGCAGCGGCATGGCGAACCTCGTCTTGGCGGGCCGACTCGGCACCGGCCACGAAGGGCCGAGGAGCACCATGAGCGGAGAGCTCTGCCCCAAACTGCGCAAAGGCATCCACGGATGCCGCCTCGAGCTCGGCCACCCGGGCCAAAAAGCGCCCGACCGGGTTCCGCCCTCGGGACCGCCTGGCTCGACAGAAGCCGTCGGGAATGCGCCCCACGGAGCAGTTCGGGTCTCCCTCCTCGACGACAACAGTTTGAATGACCTCGATCTGTCCGTCGGGACGAACCAGAATCACGTTCTCTACTGCGTCCGTGCCACAGCCATCGCTGCCGTTGTTCGTGTGAAGCACGAAGCCGTCGGCGAGAGTTCCGACGTCGTTTCCTTCCCCGCACACAATCCGGTGGCCTTCGACCCTGGCCCAAAGCACGGCGTCACCGGGAGCATCGATGTCCCCGAGGAAGGTTTTGACCTCCTCGGTCGAGACCAACAGCCCAGCGGTCTCGCCTCGCGTGTACGCCACGGACTCGTGAACCCTGAAGTCGCTGAATCCGTCAGCGGTGATGATCTCGGATGAGACGGGCAGTGCATCGAAGTCGCTCGTACAAGCTTGGACGTCAGACGCCCCGCCGCATTTCTGACCGTCCGCATCCACGACCTGAGGCTCGCCGAAAGCGGTCTCCGGATCGCCGAAGTCGCGCTCCTCCACCCGGCGCAGCTCGAGGTAGTCGACGGCCTCCTGAGGCTCGACCGCTTGGAGGGGACGCCAACCGTCCTCGTTGCAGAGGTCCATGTCGAAGCGGTCCATGTTGATGCCCGCCTCCTCGCTGCAGCCCCCTGCCCCGGTCGCCAGCAGTCCCGCGAACAGTTTCAGCAACGAGTCCGATGTCCAAGCCATGGAGAGCAATCTAGCAAGGGATGGGCCAACGCCTGTTTTCGTGGCTTTGGACCTCCGATTGGCACATGGGCAGGACACGGAAGTCATGGGGTCCTCCCGCGGCTTTGACCGCCGGCGCGAACCATCGCAGGCTCGCCGCCGATGAGCGGAAAGCGCACGTTTGGCGCCGACGAGGCTGGCCGCGGGCCAATTCTTGGGCCCATGGTCATCGCGGTCGTGGGCCTTGACCGCGGAGCATCCATCTCACTCGCCAAACGCGGGGTCTGTGACAGCAAGGGGTTTGGGGCCGGTCCGGCGGCTCGGCAGAAACGGCGCGAGCTGGCGGAGATCGTCCGCGAACGCGCGCCGCTTCACACGGTGCGCGTGATCGACTCATCGGAGGTCGACCGATACACCTTCCGCGGGCTCCTCAACGCTTTGGAACGAGAGGTCGTGCACGACCTCCTCGTGGAACTCGGCGCCAGCAAGTCCGATCGCATCGTGTGCGACGGAGCCAACATGTTCGCGCCACTGCGGAAGTTCTTTCCGCAGCTCGAGGCCGTCAACCAGGGCGAGTCTGAACATGTATCCGTGGCCGCGGCGTCCATTCTTGCAAAAGACGCACGCGACGACGCGTTCGCCGAGATCGCCGCGCGCTACGAAGGCGAGTTCGGAACCCTACGCGGAGGCGGCTACCTCAACGCTGCCACCCGAACCTTCCTTGACGCATACCAAGCCAAGCACGGCGCGCTGCCCCCCGAGGCCCGCAAGAGCTGGGGCGCGCAGAAGGTGCCCTCCCCCCAGGTCGGGCTGTTCGACTGAACCGCCCCAGGCTACTTGAACGGGTCCATGGCATCGTTGAAGTCCATCGACTTCTTCCGCTTGCGAGAGGCCTTCTTCTTGGGCCTTCGCGACGATGGTTTGGACGGTTTTTCCTCGGCTCGCGTGTCCGCAAAACGAATCGCGTCCTCGTCGAGCTCACGAGCCTTGTCGAAGTACTCGTCGGCGGCTGCGGTGTTGCCGTCCTTGCGCTTGCAAAGGCCCATCCCGGCGTAGGCGCGCGCTCGAACGCTGTCGTTGCCGTCATCGAGGGCCCGCGCGTAGTGGTTGCGGGCAGAGAAGCAGTCGCCGCCTTCGCGGGCCGAATCCCCCTGCTCGATGGCGTTCCAGCCCTTCTCGGAGACCGCTGGCTTGTCGCCACCGACGCCAGCATCTGCCGCCGCACCAGGAAGATCGGGGCTCGGTTCGGCTTCCGGTGCCGGCTCGGGCACGAGCTCGGCAGGAGAACCACGTTGCTCGATAGAGCTCCGCGTCGTGGCGGTCGCTGCGGCTGGTTCCGAGGGCGGCACAGGGGCGCTGTCCGACTTGGCTTGCCCGGCGACGGCTTTGCTCAGGGGAGCGGAGTCCTCCTCTTGTTCGGCGCGCTCGGGTGCCGGGGGCGACGCAGCTTCGGCCTGGACTCGTGACGAGTCCTTGTTGGTTGCAACGGCACCGGCCTCCTCGAGCTGTGGACTGTCCGCGGCCATCGGCTTGACGAGAATGAGGACCAGAGCGGCGGAGCCGGCGACGGCAAGACCGGGGATCAGCCAAGCCCCGCGCATGCGCGCCCAGAAGCTCGGTGTGGCGGATGGTTCCGCGGCGGGAGGCCGGATGTCCGGGGCAGACATCCTGGCTTCAGAGAGCACCCCGTCCAGTAAACCAGGGCGCACGTCCTCTAGGGGCAGGGCGTCTCGCGAAGCCTGAAGAATGAACTGGAAGTCGGCGAGCCGACTCGACACGGCCTCGGACGGGTCGTGTAGGTCTTCCAGCGCCTCGAGGCCCTCGAGCGCGTCTTCGAGCCGGTCGAGCTCGGCGGGTCCAAGGCGTGGTTCAGCCATGCGACCATCCTTCGGCGACGCCGCCAGGAACGGCGACGATCCCGGCGTGGAGCTCTTCGAGCTCTCCCCGGAGTTTCTCCAGGGCGTATCGCATGCGGCTCTTCACGGTGTTCTCGGGCGCGCCAACAGCATCGCCGATCTCGCGGAACGATAGGCCACCAAGCTGCCGCATCAAGAAAACCTCGCGCTGGTCCGGCGGGAGTCGGCTCACCGCAGTTGCGAGCTGAACGCGCAGGCGGACGGCCTCGGCGCGAGCATCGGTAGGAACCGCCTTGGCCTGAAGTCCGGACATCAGCGAGCGGCTGCCGTCTGCGCCCCGCGGCGCGTCCAGCGACTCGTGGTCGCGGAACCGCGCGCGTCGGCTTTCGTCGACGCAGAGGTTTCTGGCGATCGTGTACATCCAAGTCGTGAACTTCGCGGACCGGCGATAGCGGTGCTTCGAGCGAATCACGCGAACGAGGACGTCTTGAAGCAACTCCTCCGCCCGCGGCGCGTTTTGCACACTCCGGAGCAAGAAGTTGTACAGCCCTCGGCTGTGACGCCGGATGAGATGGTCCAACGCCTCCGCCTCCCCGTCCGCGAAGGCCTCCATCAGAGACTCGTCCGAGCGGACGTCAGTCCCGCTTCGCGGCTGAAGCGTGGTGGGGGCTGGTTTGCTGGCGGGTGACATGAATTTCGCGGGACGGCGCGGCTCTGTGCGGACAGAGGGCGTTTTCAGGGGGATAAGGGACTCCCAGGTGGCGACCGTGGCGGACATGACGCAGGCTCTGCGGCTACCAACGGGCAACTTCCGGGGTTGATCTGTCCCAATGCAAACGTTGGTCGGGCCCGCTCCCTTTCGGGCATCGCCAGTCAGATTTCTGGCAGCAGCGTCAAAAGCGCCCGGGGCACCGTCATCGTCTCAACCCGGGCCGTCACTTCTTTGACGAGGCCCGGTTTGGAACCGCCAACCGTCAGGTTGCTGGCGTCAAGATCAGAACGATCTGGTGGTGGGAGCGCGTTGCGATCGAGGTAGGCCCCAAGAAAGACGGGTTCGGTCGTCGAGATCCGAGTTGGTACGGCAGGTGCAGAAGATATGTCCCGTCTCCCGACACGGATGGGAGCCCTGCAACACAAACCGAAACCACAACCTCGTGCCCGGACGGGTCTATGTCTCCCCCGGCCTTCCCATTCGCGGCACCCTGACCGAAAACCCCCTCCCGATGAGGGGGTTTTCGTTTGGTTCAGGTTCGGCGCCGGACGGGTTGGCAGGAGCGGCAAGTGACCCCACTGCGGCCGGCATGCACGTAGCCGTGTAGCTTCTTGCCGCAAGTGAAGCAGGCCTGTCCCGCGCGGCCATATACGCGCAACGCGGACTGGTTGCGACCTCGCTCCCCCTGCGAGCCGCGATAGTCCCGAAGTGTTGTCCCGCCGTTTCGTATCCCTTGTCGGAGCACGTCCCGGATCGCGACGCTGAGTCGCTCCCATGCCGGGGTCCGAAGCTCGACGGCCGGGGCGAGCGGAGGAATGCCAGCGAGGTGCAGCGCCTCGCTGACGTAGATGTTGCCGAGTCCCGCGACGACCCGCTGATCCAGGAGCACTTCTCGAATCGCGCGCTTCGATCGGCCTGCGCGGTCCTGAAGCACCTGTGCGTTGAAAGCCCGGCTCAACGGTTCGGTGCCGAGCGACGCAAGCGGGCCTTCTTCTTCGAGCCGCGCCATCGTGTCCACGTGCACCCCACCGAACCGGCGCGCATCGGTGTAGTGGATGCACGGGCCGCCCGTGACGACGATCTCCAGGTGCGTATGCGGGGCCCGCGGTGTCCCCGGGTCACACACCGTGACCCGCCCGGTCATCCCAAGATGAATGACCGCACCGAGGGCTTGCTTCTTCGGGGAGGTGAGTCGCCAAAGCAGGAACTTCCCTCGACGCTCGAACTCACCGGTCCGAGCCCGCATCAGCAGGTGCAGGCGCTCATCTCGCCAGAACGCCCCGGTCCGGAGCGCGAGCTCCGATCGCCAGACAGACGATATGACCTTCGAGGACAGGTTGGCGCGCGCGAGTCCTCGCCGCACGCATTCAACCTCGGGCAGCTCAGGCATCGCGCGCTCGGGCGATGGCCGCGAACCCTTCAACCGTGACCCGCTCGGGCCGCAGCTTGGGGTCGACGCCAGCGGTCGCACACCAGGCCTCGACCTGCTCGCGACTGCCCAACGGACGCAACGCGTTGCTCAGCGTTTTCCGCCGCATCTGGAACGCGGTACGGACCATCGCAAGGAAGCGAGCCTCGTCCGGCACTTCGCCCCGGGGTGTCTCGCGGCGCGCGAGCAGCACCACGGCTGAGTCGACCCTGGGCGGCGGGGCAAACGCACCGGGAGGAACCTGCATCACCATCGAGATGTCCCGTACCCGCGACAACCCAACCGTGATCCCGCCATACGTCTTGTTGCCGGGCGGCGCACAGAGGCGCTGAGCGACCTCTTTCTGAATCAGGATCACCCAGGTTCCGGTGACCGCTTGTGCTTCCAACATGCGGAAGAGCAGGGGGCCTGTCAGGTGATAGGGGAGGTTGCCCGCGATGTTCGGGCGGATGCCGTCTTCGGCCGCGGACGCGTAGTCGAACTTGACGGCGTCGGCCTCGTGGAGCTTGAAGTTGGGGTGGTCGCCAAACTCTTTGCGAAGCACCTCGCACAGATCGCGGTCCCGTTCGATCGACCACACGTCGGCGCCGGCTTCGAGCAGGTGCGCGGTGAGGGTTCCGAGGCCCGAGCCGATCTCCACCACTCGCTGTCCCTCGCGAGCGCCCACGCTCTTGGAGATGCTGGCGTGCACATGCATCGCGTGGAGGAAATGCTGCCCCCAGCTCTTGCGAGCCTCGAGTCCGTGGCGGCGCAGAACGGTGACGGGAGATTCGATCATGCGAACACTACTCGGTCGTCGTCGATAGGGAGGTTGGTGTAGACGTCGACGCCCGGATCGACACCGGCCTGCACACGAGCCGCAGCGGCCGCCCCGATCATCGCAGCGTTGTCGCCACAGTAGCGTAGCGGCGGGACCCGAACCTCGAAGCCGTCAGCAGCACCGCGTGCAATGGCACTCTCGCGGAGGCCACGATTGGCCGCGACTCCGCCGACGATGTTCAACCGTTTGAGTCCGGTACGCTGGAGTGCGGCGGCGGCCTTCGCGACCAAGATGTCGGAGACCGCGGCTTGGAACGATGCGCAAATGTCGGCCAAGGCCTGACGAGAGTCGGGCAGACCGTTCCGCTCGACATGAACCAGCACTGCGGTCTTCAGGCCGGCGAACGAGAACTCGAAGCCGGGTTGCTTGAGCATCGGGCGAGGAAAAGCGTGCGCCTTCGGGTTTCCGTCGGCTGCAAGCTTGTCGATCACAGGACCTCCCGGGTAGCCGAGCCCCAACAGCTTGCCGACCTTGTCGTAGGCCTCGCCCGCAGCGTCGTCGCGCGTGGCACCGAGCACCCGATAGCGGCCGACGGCACGAACTTCGACCAACTCCGTGTGTCCGCCCGAGACGAGCATGGCGACGTGTGGCGCAAACGGGGCCGGCTCGAGCTGGGCGTCCCCCAGGTAGGCCGACCACAGGTGGCCCTCCATGTGGTGCACGCCATACAGGGGCTTGGCTGTTGCGAACGACAGGCCGCGCCCCATCTGCACGGCAACGAGCAGAGCGCCACTCAGTCCCGGGCCTTCGGTCACGGCCAGCGCATCAATGTCCTCAAGGGACATGTCGGCCGCAGCGAGAGCTTGCTCGGTTACGGCGGTGATGGAGCCGAGGTGGTGCCGCGATGCGAGCTCGGGAACCACGCCTCCGAACTGTCGGTGGATCTCGATCTGCGTGCTGACGATGCTGGACCGGACACGAGTGCCGGTGACGACAGCAGCGGCCGTCTCATCGCAGCTGCTCTCCAGCGCGAGGACGGTGGGCGGGGGCAGTGCGCTCATCCAGCCTTGTCGTCGCCGTCAGTTTCCTGCTTGAGGCGATCGAGCTGCTTCGCGATGGTGGGCGCGTAGATGCCTTGAGGTGCCAGCTCCAGGTAGCGCCGGTAGGCCACGATCGCGTCCGCGAACTCCTTGCGCTCCTGTCGGATGACGCCGAGCGCCAAGTAGGCGTCTGCGAACTCCGCATCGGCGGCGACGGAGGCCTCGGCGGATGCAAGCGCGTCGTCCATCCGCTTCTGGTGGATGTAGATCTCAGCCTCCAGCATCAGTGCCGGCGCATTCTCGGGCTGCACTTCGAGAAGCGACGCGACAAGCTTGTGCGCGGGAGCAGTCGACCCGGCGGCGTGTAGCTTGCGAGCACGGTCGAGTGCGGCGTTCACGCTCTCGGGGTTCTGCGGGTCGAGGCTAGGCGCCGGGGCAGGAGCCTCCGCGGGCCCCGTATTGGCCTGGACCGTGCGGGCAGCGGGAGGTGCTCCGACCGACGGCGTCGGTGCCGGTTGGAGCATTCCATAGAGGAAGCCGCCTGCCGCCGCGACAAGAATGATGCTAGCGACGAGACCGTACGGCGGGGCGGGCTGCTCGGCCGGGACGACTGCCGGTCCACGGGGTCGGGCGATCGGAACCTGGGCGTCCTCGTCGTTCCCCCAACCGGGCTCCTCGGCGGGAGCTCCAATCTTGACGTCATCGCCGGACTCGAGAGCGGCTTCCCCGCCCGGGAGCGCCTCGACGTCTTCGCCGGTGTCGATTTCCATCGTCTCCCGGTCGCCGTTGTCGGCCCCGGATGTCCCGGTGCCGTCAAGGTCGAGGACGAATTCGCGACCCATGTCCCCGGCGTAGGGGGGAATGGTTGGCGGGTCCGGGTCGGGCTCGGTACTGACCGCGAAGATGCCGCTCGCTGCCGCCCGTGGAACACCCGATGGCGGGGCAACCTGGTCCGACATCGGACGCAGGCTCTCGTCGGTCTCGTTGGCCTCGGTGGAGGAGTCGTCGCCTCCGGGTTCACGCCGGTCGTCGTCCGTTCGATTCACTTCTCGAAGTCCAGGGATGCCGCCTGCGGTCACCCGCCGGAGATGAAGTCGGCCCAAGTTCGCGGTGGGACTCTCCGCCGTGGGCATCGGGACCCCCGGGGCGGTCGGCTCGTCCGGTCCGGAGTCAGCGCTGGCCTCGCTCCACGGATCGCCAGGCGGCTGAAGCCCCGCGAGCACGCTCTCGCCCGAGTCCTCCGTCGGCTCGGCCAAAGAGATGGCCGCGGTTCCGGTGTCCTCAATGGGCAGGGGGCCTCCCTCCGGAGGATTGGCGTCGGGATCGGAGAGAGACTCGGGGGCGGGGCCTTCGCGGAAGGCCGGCGTCGCTCCGCCCTCGATCGCGTCGAGTTGCTCGGCGAGCGCATTGACGATGCCTTTGCTTTCGCCGCTGAACTCTCCGGTTGGGTCGCTGGCCGAGTTGGCGGTTCCGGCAGCTCCGCCGGTGCCGTCCTCCAGCGGCACCATGCTGGTGCCGAAGGCAGGCTTGGGTGCGGAGTCCTCAGGGATACCGGGGACCAAGACACTGTCGTCCTCGGCATCGGCCTGGAGTCGAGGAAAAGGCTCGGGATAGTTCGGCGGCGGTGGCAAGTCGTCGGACTCGTCTTCGACGGCCGTAAACGAGGCCGTGTCGACGGGCGCGGGGGTTGGTACGGCGGGTGCTCGCGCCGGAGCGTCCCAGCGCTCCAGCGACAGTGCGGCGGCCAACGGTTCCGCGCCATCCTTCTGGTTGGCGTCGGCGGGGGCCAGCAGTCCCTCAAAGAAGAACTGGCTAATCGCCCCCAGAGCGTCGAGGTCATCGATGCCTGAGTCGTCGACGACCTCGAGGATGTTGCGGCGGCCGTCGAAGCGCTTCAGTACCGCAGAGTTCTCGGGACTCAGGCTGTCGCGCCGATCGGCGTAGGCGGCTGCCTCGACGACAAGCACAGCGTCCAGCGGTGGCAGCTGCTCCAGGAGCCGTCCCCACTCGTCGACACGTCGCATCCCCTCCATCAGGAGAGCTTGTGTGTTTGAGTGAATCTGCTGCCCACGGTTGATGGCTTTGAACTCGAGCTCGAACTCGCCGTCACCAAGACTGAGGAGTCGGTAGATCGCGGCCTCCCCTTGAAGGCGGCCCATCTGCGCATCGATGACCGACCCGTCACGGAACCAGACCGTCGCGTCACCCAGCGCGGTCATGAAACTGATGACCCCGCTCTTGCGCGAGATCTCGATCGTCTGAAGAAGGTCGACGACCGCCATGTCGGCAAGGCGACCGGTGAACTTCGTGCGGGCGGTATCCCGACGCTCCAGGCGTTCGTGCTGCTTGCGCTGAAGCAGCATCGTCACCCTTGTCGTGATCTCCTTAATGTAGATGGGCTTGGTGAGGTAGTCCTCGATGCCAAGCTCGAGACCGCGCACCTTGTCTTCGACCGACTTGTCGCTGGTCAAGAAGATGAACGGGATATGGCGCCACCGCTCGTGGTCCTTCATCGCCGTACACAACCCAAAGCCGTCGAGGCCTGGTAGGCGCGTGTCGGAAATGAGGAGGTCCGGTTCGGCGTGCTCGAGATACTCGAGGGCTTCCTCGCCGGTGCTCGCAGCCGTGATGCTGAAGCCCGCTTTGCGCAGGCTGACCTCCAGCACGCGACGGTTGCGTGCGTCGCCATCGACGATGAGGAGGTTTTGGCGAGCCATGGTTCGGCGTCGGGCTGCGTGGCAGGTAGCTCAACGAGTCCTGTGGCGCTGGGGCGCACCATAACAACGTGGCGTCCACGCCAGCAAGTCAACAGCATCCGCTGCAAGCGCGACTCTCGAGGTTCTGACCCGGGCCGTTGCTATGCTCCGCGCCTGTCCGACTCCGAGCACCGAATCCTCAGCCGCGTGAACCTGCCGTGGCTGCTGATCATCACGGTTTGCAGCGCCGTGTTTCTCGCATCCGCGGGGCTGTGCAGTGCCGAAGCGGAGTCTCCGTGGTGGAAGATGGCCTGGGGCATGGATTGTCCGGCGGCGTTGCAAACCGTCGGGGCGGCCGAGCTTCCGCGGCTGTGGGAGCAGGGAGGGTGGTGGCGAGTCGTCACGACCGGCTTTGTTCACGGCTCTGCGCTCCATATCACACTGAACATGTGGTCACTGTGGAGCCTGGGCCCGTGGGCCTCCCGAGCGTGGGGTCCGGCACGTGCGTTGGTTTGCTTCGGCGCCTCGAGTGTGGGCGGCGTTTTGGCCTCGGTCGCGTGGGCGGAGGCACCCGTTGTCGTGGGTGCGTCCGCGGGCATCTTCGGTCTCGCTGGGGGGCTCTGGATTTCGCGAGGGTGGGGGGACGACGCCTGTCGCGGCAGGGTCGAGTTGATTTCGACGAAAGCGCTGGGCACCACCCTCGCGGTCATGCTTACGCTCGGGTTTTTCGTCCCGATGATCGCCCAAGCCGGCCACTTGGGCGGCCTCGCGATGGGTCTCGCTTTGGGGGCGTCATTCGGCGGGGTGGGGCGCTCTCGTGTAGCCTACGTCGCGGGCCTGGCTGCTGCGCTCGCTCTGGCGGTCGGGTTCGGCCTTGCAGCGCGGGCTCCCACTTGGCGGGCCAACTACCATGCGTTCCGCGGCTTCTTCCTGCTCGAGCAGGGGGCGTCGTCCTCTGCCGTCGTGGCGCTTCGCGAGGCGCTGCAACTCGACGGCGAGTCCGCGGACCTGCTGAACGGGGTGGCCTACGCCCTTGCGGAGGCAGGGGTCGAGTTGGAGGAGGCGGAGCGGCTCGTCGACGCGGCACTGTCCGGTGACGCCGAGAACGGCGACTACCTCGACACGAAGGGGTGGATCCTCTGCAAGCGGGGTGAGCTCGAGACTGGCCTAGCCTGGATCGAGAAGGCTTCCTCCGCGTCGGGGGGAGCTGTCCCGGAGATCGAGGAGCACCTGAGGACCTGCGAGTCCGCGGCGCCCGTGAAGTAGTCGAACACTTGGGTGTGTTCCACGTGGAACACGGGACTTCGGCCTGTTGCTTGGTCCAGTCGAGGTCGCTGTAGCTCCGAGCGGGCGGGGGAGGGCGCGCCCGCCTCGGCACACGTTGGTGTGTTTCACGTGGAACAACCGAGGCTGCACTCGAGCGGAACGGCTCCTCTCAGGGCGAGAAGTCCAGTCGGCAACCGGCACTCTGCCCGGACCGGGTGGGACCCGCTCGCGCGCGGATGCCCTCCGTCTCATCCACATCCTCGGCATCGACGTCCCGAGCCGCTCCTCGTGCTCGCCGGTCCGGCCGGAGCAAGCGGACCGCAGCCAGTATGCCCGCCCGCCCAGTACCGCCGGCACCACCGAGCGGCGCCTGTTGTCCGTGTATCTTCGCGAGCCCCTAGGTCCGGGGGACGGGCCAACAGGGAACGCTCCGGAAGGGCCGATCCGAAAGACTGGCGCCGATCCTGCCCCACCGGGCCCAGTGCAGAATGGGAGGACGCAGTGGGCTCGGAGGACCGGCGGCAGCTGCAGCTCTGAGACGAGTGTAGGCCACCGTCAGACCCAAACAAACCAGCCGGCAGCCGGTCCCAGGCATGCCGGACCTATCGCGGTGGCGGTAGGAGGCACGCGTCGTCCACCCCCCAGGCGCACCTCAGCGCGACGGACCCTCTCGGTACACCTGTCGGCGGGCGCGATCACAACGCCCGGAGGCACAGCTCGGAGCCGCCTAGACGGGCGGATGCAGCCGAGAGGGTCTCAGCGCGTCTTCACCGCCGGAGACACGACGCCCGAGCCTCCAGAGCGTGCCCCCAGAGCGTGGCCGTGGAACGCAGGGGCGTTCGCGCTTGGCGGCTGGACTGCGGCACCGGACTCTGGACGGGCGGAGCGCGGGCTCTGGAGCGTCGGTCGACGCAGCGCCGGACATCCGAACTGGAGGTCGGACGCCGTGCTCGAAGTCTGAGCCCAACACCTCGGAGCCAAAGGCCAGGAGCCTGCACTGGTGCGCGCGGACGGCCATGGACGGGAAGACCGCCCGGGCACGCCTCTCGCGCTGGAAACGGGTGGCGTTCCACGTGGAGCGCCACCAACCCGGATCCTCCGCCGCGACCCGCGGGCCACTGACCCGGAGGCCCCCATCGAGCCCCGACACCACCAGCGACCCGCCGGATTCCACCCGATGCAATCACTCAGGGTCTGGACACACCGCCCGGCGGTCAGCGACACGGAAAGTCGCCACCGCGAGTCCGTCCACCAATCCATCCGAAACGCGCACAGCCAGTATCCTCTCGCTGCGCACCAACGGGCGGCGGGACGTGTAGCCTCGTGTTCCGCACGTTGTCAGTATTGAGCCCTGGTGACTCAGCCCAGCCGGGGTCCTCCTCCGCGCAAACATCATGACCCGCTCCGGTGCCGGCCCGCTGCCCAACGACCCGGGACACCGTTCGCCTCGCGTTCCGCGCGTTTCTGGTTCCGGAGGTTCTCACGACCGGCCCGCTCAGCATGGGGCACACCCGTAGATCGCCACATCACCAACGGCCGCCGTTCGGACCAATCGCCCGCGAGCCTTCGAGCCTCGCGGTCAGCGCGTCTCAGCGTCGACGCCGAGCGAAACCAGCCCGACGCTTCCTCGCTCGCCTCGCAGAACCCGGCTGCAACCGAACTTCTCGGGCGATGTTTCCGCCGACAGGTGCATTACCACGTGGCCGCCGCCGTCCCCCACATGTTGCGCCACACTCAGCCACTCAGATGGAGACCACACCGCCCGCGCCGAGAGTACGAGCGCTGAGGGCTCCCCAGCGCTAATGAATCCCACGACAGGGTTATCCGACCACGTTTCCGTGTCGAACCGCCCCCGAACAACCGCTATTGACTTTCGCCCGATAGCACCAGCAGCGAGCTCTAAGAAGCTCGCGCGCTTCTGGCGAGGCTCCAGTAGCCGCAGTTCGCAGTCAAGGACCGCACCAACGACCAGCGCCGGGAAGCCGCCCCCACTTCCGAAGTCGACCCAGCGCAAGGCCGCGGTGTCCGGCAACGACTCCCGCACGATCCACGCTGTGTCGAGGCCATCACGTACATGCGGCATCAGCTCCGAACGCGTCCGCGCTCCGCTAAGGTTCATCACCGCCCCATAGCGAAGCCACAGCCCCAGCAGAGTCTCCAGGCGCTCGAGCGCCGCTGGGGGCAGGTTCCACCCCCGTGTATCCATCCACGCCCCGAGTTCGTCCGACAGCACTGGGAGGTTATGCCATAGTGCCCACCGTGTCTCTCGACGCGCGATTGCGCCAGCGGCTGGCCGCGCTGGACGCTCAAGGGCTCCGGCGAGAGATGCCTCAGATCCGCGACCGGCAGGGGGTGGAGTACGTCCTCGGGGAGCAGCGGGTCATCGGATTCTGCTCCAACGACTACCTCGGCCTCTCTCAAGCCCACCAGCCGGGAGCCGCGCCCGCCGGAGCCGCGTCGTCCCGCTTGATCTGCGGCGACCTAGACCTCCACCGTAAGGCGGAGCTCGCGCTGGCTGAGCTCGCGGAGCACGAAGACGCAGTGCTCTTCCCCAGCGGGTTCCAGCTCAACGTCGGCGTGCTCGCCTCACTTCTGTCCTCCGAGGACAGGGTCTACTCCGACGCCCTCAACCACGCCTCGATGATCGACGGCCTGCGGCTGAGCAAGGCGGCGCGGACGGTTCTCCCTCACCTCGCGGCACCGCCGCGGGACCCCCCCGTCGGCCCCGGCGGGATCCGGTGGTGGGTCACCGAATCCGTCTTCTCGATGGACGGGGACGCCGCGAATCCAGATGCGCTCCGCACCGCGCTCGACGATGGATTCTGCGTGTACATCGACGACGCGCACGGGTTTGGCCTTCACCGAGGCGGTCGGGGATGGCCCCAGGCCCTCGGGATTCGGCCCACCCTCTATATAGGAACCCTGAGCAAAGCACTCGGCTGCGCAGGGGCGTTCGTGGCCGGCTCGAAGACCACGTGCGATTGGATCCGAACGCGGGCCCGAAGCTTTGTGTTCAGCACGGGCACGAGCCCGCGCGTGGTGGAGTCGGTCTTGAACGGGCTCACACTCCTGCGAGGCAGGGTAGGGGACGAAGCCCGTCGCCAACTCCGCAAGAACCTGGAGCACCTCGCCGAGGCCCTTCACTTGCCCGAAGTTCCGATCGCTCCGATCGTCCCCATCGTTCTGGGCAGCAACGAACGCACCGTCGCCGTCGCCACCGAGCTGCTCGCGCGCGGCTGGCACGTCCAGGCGATCCGTCCGCCCACGGTACCGCGGGGTGCGGCACGGCTGCGACTCACGCTCAGCGCCACCCACGAGCCCGAACACATCGACGGCCTCGTCGCCGCGCTGCGCGACGTGCTTGGCTCCAACCATCACCACCGCGCCTCTTCGGCGCCCACACCATGACCGAGCGCGTCTTCTTTGTCGGCACAAACACCGGCGTCGGCAAGACCGCGCTGGTCTGTGCACTCCTGCAGTGGGCGCGAGCCCAAGAGCTCAGCGTGGCTCCGTTCAAGCCGGCGCAGAGCGGAGACATCGATTCCCCGACCGATGTCGAGCGTCTCCTGGATGCCGCAGGCATCTCCCGGGATCACTCGATGTCGGCCTGCCCACTGACTTATCCCGAACCCGTCGCCCCCGGCATCGCCGAAGATCCGGCGCCATTCCTGCGGCCGCCAGCTGCAAACGTCGACCCGCTGCCCGACGCCCTCGAGTTGACCCGCGATCGTCTCGAGACGTGGGAGCTGCAGCGTGAGGCCGACTACGTCTTCGTCGAAGGGGCCGGCGGTCTGCATGTTCCGATGCCCGGCGGGACCTGGCAGACAGAGTGGATCCGTGCACTCGCGGACTCTGTCGTGCTTGTCGCTTCCACCGGCTTGGGCACGATCAACCACACGCTGCTGACCTTGGACGCACTCGACGACGAAGGCTTCGATGTCCTCGGCGTGTACTTCGTCGACCTGGACGACGACGACGACCCGTCCCGTGAAGACAACGCCCAGATCATCGCAACCGCGCGCGGCGTCACTGTGCTTGGACGGCTCCCGTACCTCGCCAGTCCCGACGGGCGCGGGCCGGTTGACCTGCTGGCGCCGCTCCTGGAAACGATGCGTTCACGCGCGCCGACCGAGAGCTGACGCCCGAAACTGTCGCCCTCGGACCGGGCCGTCGTAGACTCTGCAGATGCGACTCGGGTTGACCCTGACCGTTCTCTGCATCGCGACGTTCGCGTCCAACGCATCGGCCGCACCCGCTCCACGAGAGAGCATCGAGCCCGTCGAGCCGCAGGTGTTCGGCGGCGCCCCAGCCGAGGTTTGCCAGTGGCCCACGACCGTGGCCGTGACCGGCGGCGGCGGCTTGTGTACCGGGGCGCTCGTTCATCCACGCGTCATCACCTATGCCGCGCACTGCGGTGACGGCGACAAGCAGATTCGCTTCGGCGAGAGCTCGACCACTGCCATCACCCGGCAGACCGAGCGTTGCGTGACCAACCCCGACTACCTCGGCACGACCAACCAGGCGCAGGACTGGGCGTTCTGCATCCTGGAAGAACCCATGCTCGACATCCCGTTCACGCCCCCCGCGTATGGGTGCGAGACCGACCTGATCCAGGAAGGACAGGAGGTCTTTCTGGTCGGCTACGGGGACTCGAACATCGGCGGCGCCGGAACCAAACGATGGGGCGCGAGCGTGATTGTCTCCACCTTTGGAAGCACCGCTCAGATCGGCGCCCAGGGGACCGGTGTCACCACTTGCGAGGGCGACTCTGGCGGCACCGCATACCTGCCCATGGACGACGGGTCCTTCCGAGCCATCTCGATGGTGTCGACCGGACTGATCGGCTGCAACGACACGACCGGGACCCACGCCTTGATGCACCCCGCGATCCCCTGGATCGAAGAGACTTCTCAGATCGACATCACGCCGTGCCACGACGCCGACGGAACGTGGAACCCAAACCCGAACTGCACCGGCTTCTTCGCGGGCGGCTCGACCCCATCCGGCGTCTGGGAAGACATGTGTGCGGGAACGCCAAGTACCGGCCCTTCCGAAACCTGCGGGGACGCCTTCGACACGATCACCGATGAAGAACCCCCCGAGGTCACCGTGGCCTCGCCCACCCAAGGGACCGAGCTCGAGTCCGGAGCCTTGGTGACGATCGAGGTCAACGCGGTCGACAGCGGCTACGGCGTTGAGGAAGTCTGGATCGAGATCGACGGCATGGAACAGGCGGTACGCGAGACATATCCGCCGTTCTTCTTCCCCGATGTTCCGTTCCCCGATGGGGTCTACACGATCGTCGCGCATGCGGTGGACTGGGCGGGCAACGAGGGCGTGTCCCCAGCGGTCACCATCGGCATCAACGCCGAGGTGCCCGATGAACCCTCGGGCTCGACGGGCACAGGCACCGACGATTCGTCCGGCGACGGCACCGGCGGCGAGGGCCCGACCACGGGGGACCCAGAGTCCACCGGAGCGTCGACCGACCCCGGACCCACGACGGGCGTCCAGGAGACCGACGGCGACGGAGACCCAGGATGCGGATGTTCCACGCCCACGACCGGGGGCTGGTCTGGAGCGCTGCTCTTGCTCGGCCTCTTCGGGCTGCGTCGGCGTAGGTTGCCTTACTTGCCGATGCAGAACGTCGAAAAGATGCGGGTGAGAATCTCATCGCCCACCGGCCCAAGCTGAGTTTGGCCGGTGATGGCGGCGAGTCGCGCCTCGGTCACGCCCAGCTCAAACGCAATGATCTCGAGCGCGGAGTCCTCAGCCATGAGTTCCGCGGCCCGGCCCAGCGCGCCGAGTGCCTCCGCCGCTCGGTCCCGGTGACGGGCCAAGCCGATCCACGCGCGGTCTTGATCACGAGCAAACCACGCACGCAGCGCGGCCTCCACATCCTCGACCCCGTCGGCGCCCCCATCCAAGGTCACCCCGATCGCCTCGGGGCGCCGCATCCCGAGGTCACGCTTCGTCTCGACCTCCAACACCGTCGGCCCAAGGTCTGGACGCTCCACCGGTTCGGCATCGGAGGCTTCGACCCAAAGCACCAGGTCCGCCTGCTCGACCTGCTCGCGACTCATCTCAATGCCGGCGGCCTCCACCGTGCCCGCACCCCCGCGAAGTCCAGCGGTGTCGATCAGCCATGCCCCGTGGGGGCCAACCCCGAACTCGGCTTCGACGTAGTCACGTGTCGTGCCTGGGACGTCGGCCACGATCGCGCGGCGCCGTCCGAGAAGCGCGTTGAAGAGAGAACTCTTGCCAGCGTTCGGTGGACCGGCCAACACGAACCGCGCCCGCTCTCGCCCGCGGCGTCCCGCCTCGAAGCCCGATAGCCAGCGATCGAGTTGTTCTCGGATCTCCGCAACTTCGCCTCGCCAGCGCTGCACGTGGGTGTCGTCGACATCTTCGGGAAAATCTAGGTTCGCTTCGACTTCGGTCCGCAGTCCTATGACCGCCTCCCGAAGCGCTTCGACTCCTCGGCCGAGTTCTCCGGCCGCCAACCGGCGAGCCTGCGCGAGTGCCTCGTCCGTCTGCGCGCCGATGACCGCCGCGATTCCCTCGGCCTGGTCGAGGGACAGCGCGCCCAGCTCGAATGCACGTCGGCTGAAGTCACCTGCACCCGCGGCCGTGGCTCCCGAACTGAGACAAGCCTCGATGACGGCACGCACGTTTCGCTCACCGGCGTGCACGTGGAGTTCGACCACATCCTCACCCGTGAACGACCGCGGCCCGGGCATCCACGCGACGAGCCCGTCTTCTTGCTGCCCGCTGGCCAACGCCAACGAGCGACGGACCAGTCGACGTGGGGCAGGGGGGTCGTCGACGCCGAGACCTGCGAGCACCGCGGACGCCCGTGGCCCGCTGACCCGCACAATTGCAACACCCCCGTCCGGTGTGCCTGTGGCAACACCGACGAGGGTGGTTCGAGAGTCGGTGTTGGTCACCGCTCGGGGAAGACCACGACGTGACGACGGCGGCCTTCGCCTTCGGACTCCGTCGCGAGACCCTCGATTTCGACGATGGCCATATGGACCACCCGTCGCTCCATCGCGCTCATCGGTTCGAAGTGAAACGAGCGACCTTCGTCCAACACCTTGTCGGCGGCGTTGCGAGCGAGCTGCTTGAGCGTCTTCTCGCGACGGGTTCGGTACCCGGCGACGTCGAGCGTGATTCGCATGCGCTCCTGGCGTTCGGCCTGGAGAACTCGAAGCGTCAGGTACTGAAGCGAGTCGAGGGTTGCGCCATGCCGACCAATCAACAAGCCGCCATCAGACTCGGCGCAGTTGAGGTCGCAGTGAAGGCCGTCCTCTTCGATATCGATGTCGACTTCGACTTCGACACCAAGCAGCCCGAGCACGCTCTCCAGAAAGGAGCGCACGACGGGCACCGCCGGGGAGAAACGCTCCTCGGGGGTACGGTCATCTTCTTCAGAGTTGTTGTCCTGCTGTGGGTCGGACATGCGATCGGTCCAGAGTCTACTTCTTTTTGGCCGGCTTTTCGTCGGCCTTGGCCGGCTTACTGTCTGCCGCCGGCTCATCGGTGTTCCGGCCTACCTGGATGGCGGTTTGAACCACCGACAGGCAGATGTTGACGAAGATATAGAGGGCCAAGCCGGAAGGCAAAAACAACATGAAGGCCGCGAAGACGACCGGCATGATCCAACGCATGAGCTTGGCCTGCATCTCGTCGCCAGACGTGGGCATCATGCGGTTTTGCACGACCATCATGCCGCCGAGCATGATTGGCAGGGCGTAGAAGGGGTCCTGCTTGGTCAGGTCGGGGAGCCACAAGAAGGGCTCATGCACCAGCTCGACCGCAGCACCCAGCATCGCGTACAGGGCGATGTAGACGGGCATCTGCACGAACACGGGTAGGCAGCCGGCGAGCGGGTTGACCCCCTCGCGAGCGAAGAGCGCTTGGGTCTCTTGGCCTTGCTTGACGCGGTCGTCGGCGTATTTCTTCTTGATCTCGGCGATCTTCGGCTGAATCCGCTTCATCGCCTTCATCGAGTTCATCTGCTTGAGCGTCAGCGGCAGCGTGACTGCCTTGATGACGATCGTCACAAGCACGATGGACCAGCCCCAGACGCCGACCCAGTCGTGGAAGAACCGCATGAGGCTGAGCAGCATCCGCCCGAGGTACTCGGACAGACGTCCCAGGATGCCCCAGTCGATGGCTTCCTCGAGGTGGATCTCGGTGGCGGGCTTGACCGCCGAGAACGCTTGCAAGCTCTCGAGTCCCTTCGCGCCGATGAAGAGGCCGAGCTCGTAGCGCTTCACCTCGCTCGGCGCGAGCGTGGCGACGTTGGTGGCAAGCGTGCCGACGAGGAATCCGCCGTCTTCGCTCTGCTCCAACACACACTCGCCGAAAGGTTCGGTCGGAACCATGAGCGTGCCGAAGTACTTGTTGTCGACGCCACCCCACAGCACGGGGTCGGCGCCATAGGTGATGGGTCCGTCTTCAACGTCGCTGTTGTCTTCGTCCTCGAAGTCTTCGGCCGTCCGGCACAAACCGCGCTTGATGTTGTACCGGCTCTCTTCGCCGCTCAGACCAACTCGGCTCCGCACATGCATGCGGTGGCGTTGCTCCTGCCGGGTGAGGTTGGTGACCTCGACCGACAAGACGCCCTCGTAGCCGGCAAGCAGCTTCAGAGTCTGCTTGATCTGAACGTCTTCGGTCCGATGGACGAGCGTGATGCTGTCCGCGCTCGCGCTCTCGACCTCGTAGGACTGACCGCCGCCGATGCGGAAGTCGCTGGCGGCGTCGGCGAAGTTGACCTCGAGCGTCGACGCACCGCCGAGTCCGAGGGGGTCGGTCGCGGTGTCGTGGCCTTGGAATTGTTCGCTGAGAAGGTCGACCTCTTCGACCATGCCGCCACGGCCGGGCGCGCGGTTGGTGACCTTGAGGGACAGCAGGTCGTTGGAAATCGTGTGGTGAACCACCTCGACATCAGAGTCGGTGGGTGGTTCATCTTTCGCCGCTTCGGGACCGCCGCTTGGGGGCGAATCCGACTTGCCGTCAGCGTCCGCCAACGTGGCGCCATCTGCTTTGGCTTCGTCGGCGTTCGCACCTTCGGCTTGGGCATCCTCCTCAACGGGTTCGGGGGGAGGAGGCGCGAAGAAGTCGAATGCGATCCAGACGATTCCGCAGAGGAAGAGCGCAATGGCGATGCGTTTTTCGAAACTCAAACTCATCGGGAGCTCCGCTTGGGGGGTACGGGGTCGTAGCCGCCCGGATGGAAGGGATGGCACCGCCCTATGCGGCGCACGGCGAGCCAAGTACCACGAACTGCACCGTGCTCACCAAGCGCTTCGGCCGCAAAGCGCGAACAACTTGGGTGGAAGCGGCAGCGGGGACCCAGCAGGGGGGAGACAACTAATTGGTAGAGGCGGATCAGTCCAACGCCAACCCATGACACGCCAAACCGCGCTGGCATGGGGCTCAGCGCGGTGGAGGGCGTATCGTGATGTTCGCAGCAAACCTCAGACGAGCCGCCGGGGTCGTCTGAAGCACCCTCGCCATTCACGAGGAACCTCGCTCGGCATGCTGTCGCGTGAGCCTACGAGCCAGCGCTACGAAGTCGCTCCGCAACTCTTCGAGCGTGAAGCTCAGCGCGTTTCGTTTTGCGACCAACACCATGTCGTAGCCAGGGGGAAGATGAGCCCGCTCCTGGCGAAACACCTCGCGCGCCAGGCGCTTGATGCGGTTGCGCTCATGCGCGCGGCCGACCTTCCGCGTTACGGTGACCCCCAGCCGCGTGGGTCGCAACGCTGGAGGCTCGGTTTGCGGCGTGACCTCGCGCGCCGACTGCTCCGAAACCTGGAGCGGCTCGGCACGCACAACACCCGCCAACTCCGCAGCCGGGCGCCGTCGGTCCGCCTCATGACGAGACTTCGGCCGAGGCGCCACGAACACGAGGAAGTGGCGGGTGTGGTGCTTCTGGCCTCGACGCTGGACGCGAAGAAACTCCCGTCGCTGGCGCAACCGCAGCCAACGCGGGAATCCTTGCGGCTTCATCGAGCCAAAGACCGTCGAACGTAGAGCTACTTGGAGCCGCAGCTGACCGTGAGGCGCTTGCGACCTTTACGGCGACGGTTGGCCAGGACTTTGCGGCCATTCTTCGTTGCCATGCGGGCGCGGAAACCGTGCGTACGTTTGCGGCGGGTGTTGTGCGGTTGGTAGGTACGTTTCGACACGATTTCGTTCTCCTGCCCTCGTTCGAGGGGCCAGTGGCATCCACGGTCCGCGGACGCCGAAAGGGAGCGGTAGATAGCAACCGGATCCCCAGCCTGTCAAACGACAGCCACGTGTGGGATCCCCGCTGATCTTTCCGCCCCCTTCCGCCCATTATCGCACCCTCACCTACATGCTTGGCACGGTCTTGATCGAAGCTCGAGAACTGCTTGCACGCGAGCCCGCAAAGCCGCTTGCCAAGCGGGTTTGCGCGATCGCAACGCCGCAAAGCCGCTTGGCGTGAGCGCGGGCCCGCCGTCATCGATCTGTCGGCTACCGATTGCCTTAGTATTTTCATGTGCTTATGCGGCACCGGTCCACAGCCCGTCACCACGCTTGGCAGCCCACTTTGGGCCGCGGTGTTTGCACGGGCCAATGATCTCAAGCGCTTGGCAAGATCGTTTCCCCGCCGCTTGCGACACGTCTGTCACCCGCGTACACCGGCGAACCCGTGGGGACGCCAGCGTCTCCTAGGACCTCTTTCGGGGCAGTTTCGCCCCATCCCGTTTTTCGGGCCGCCGCCGGGTTGTTCCTTCACAACTCCGCGCAGCCACCCCCTCCTTCTGGCCAAGAGTCTGGCCGGGTAACTCAGGGCGACGCTCGCCCGAAAGTCACAGAGATGAGGTGGCCCCCTGACCACTACGCGAAATTCCCACAAGCTGGGGATTCGCTGTGGATAGGGCTGTCTTGTCCGCAGAAAAAGCCTCGTGTTCCTGCGCACTTCTCCACTTGTCCACACCTCTCCTCCCACTGTGGACGCCCCCGCTATGACCGATCTTTGGAACGAGGCACTTCAGGGTTTGCAGCCACGTCTGGGTCAAGAGACCTACGACCTGTGGCTGCGTCCACTCACCGTCGCCGCCGTCGAGGGACAGACCATCCGTCTTCGCGCGCCCAGCCTCTTCATGAAGGAGTGGTTCGAAAACCACTACATGGAAGCGGTGCTCGACGAAATCGAAGCGCGCACCGACTCCCGATACGTGCTCGATCTCGAGGTCGACCCGAACGCCAATGAACTTCAGTCGGGGCACACCGCCGACCGGTCCGCAGCCACCGCCGACCGCGGAGCTCAGACCAACGCCGACTCCCGCACGCCTTCAACGCCTTCGACCTTCGCCACGCCGGCGCCCCCGACGGCACACATCGAAGTCCGCAAGGTCGCCCCCCCACCGGTCGGTCTGTCCGAGCGTTACCGCTTCGACTCCTTCATCAGTGGAGCGTCCAACGAACTCGCCGCCTCAGCCGCGCGCGCCGCCGCCGACCAACCCGGCACTCGGTTCAACCCGCTCCTCATCTATGGAGGTGTCGGGCTCGGCAAGACCCACCTTCTTCACGCGGTCGGTCACTCGCTCTACGAGTCGGACCCCACGCGACGCATCACCTATCTGAGCGCCGAGCGCTTCATGAACGAGTTCATCTCGGCGGTGCGCTACAACCAGTTCGATCAGTTCCGCCGGAAGTACCGCGAAGACTGCGACGTCCTCCTCATCGACGACATCCAGTTCATCGCTGGCCGCGATCGCACGATGGATGAGTTCTTCCACGTGTTCAACGCGCTGTACGAAGCGGGCAAACAGATCATGGTCACCTCCGACCGCACGCCCAGTGACATGCAGAGCATGGAGGACCGCATCACGTCTCGGCTCAACTGGGGCCTCGTCGCCGACATCAAGTCGCCCGACCTCGAGACCCGCGTCGCGATTCTTCGACAGAAGGCGGAGAACGACCGCATCGCCATCGCCGACGACGTCTGCGTCTACTTGGCGGGGCAGGTTCAGAGCAACGTCCGCGAGCTCGAAGGCGCCCTCGTACGTGTCGCCACGTTTGCCGACCTCAAGGGCGTGCCAATCACCACGGGCTTCATTCGCGAGGTCATCGGCGAGACCACGAAGGAACGTCGCCGGACGCCTGTCACCGTCGAGGCGGTGCAGAAAGCTGTGGCCTCCCACTTCTCGGTCCGCATCGCCGACCTCAAAGGACCACGTCGCCACAAGGGCATCTCTCGCCCGCGCATGATTGCGATGTTCCTCGCCCGCGAGCTCACCGGCTCGAGCTTCCCCGAGATCGGTCTCCGCTTCGGCGGCAAGGACCACTCCACCGTCATCAACGCCTGCAAGCGCATCACCGCGCTCAGCGACGAAGACCCCGAGCTGCGTTCAGCTGTGAACCAGCTTCGCGAGCACCTGAGTAGCCTTTAGAGGGAACCTCTCGGTTCCCCCCGCTGCGGGAGCAAAGCTCCCTTCGCTCCCCCCTCCAAGTTCGGGCGTTGCCCTCGCTTTTTGGGGGGCTTCCTTCTCTCGTGCGTTCGGACGTTGCCCTCGCTTTTTGGGGGCTTCCTTCTCTCGTGCGTCCGGGCGTTGCCCTGGCGTTCGCGGGCTTCCTACTCTTCCCCGTCCGTTCGGACGTTGTCCTCGCGTTCGAGGGCTTCCTTCTCTTCCCGGCTCGGGCGTCGTGCTCGCCGGGGTGGGAGGTCGTCTCGAGTCTCTGTAAGCCTCACCTTCTCGAGCTGCGACAACCCTGACGGGGTCCGCCCCGTAGCCGACACGACAACGTGGTTCGAACCTCCTCGCCTTGGCTTTGCCAGGCGGGGCGCTTGTGTTGGTTGCGCGTGTTCACCAACAGGTTGTGCACAACCCTGTGGATGAGTCTGCGGACAGCTTGGGGGTGGTTCGGGGGACAAGTCAGCCCCCTCTGGTTGTCCCCCGATGTGTACCCGTATCCCCGGCGGGACCCCCAGCGCAACCCACCGAAAAAGTGCCGTCAGATCAGCGATCTAGCCCAGTTCTCCACTTTTCCCCAGGACAGACTGAGAAGACGAGAATTAAATAGAAATTTTGCTTTACTGTCTCTCCCGCACGCACCTGGGACGACATGCCCGGGCGAGCAACACGAGGACCAACCGTGATGGAGTTCGAGATCGATCAGAGCCGCTTTCTCGCTGCGTTGTCCCTGGCCCAGACGGTGGCCGACAAGCGCGGCACGATGCCTGTCTTGGCCAACGTCCTGCTTCGCGCAAACGCTGATGGCAGCGTGGTGTGCTCAGCGACCGACATGATGACGTCGCTGACCGAGACGGTGTCTGCTGAGGTCAAGGCACCCGGGAGCCTCACCGTGGGCGTGAAGCACCTTCACGGCGTTGTTCGAACGCTACCGTCGGGCAACGTTCGAGTGAAAGGCTTGGACAACCACTGGATCCAGCTCAACGCGGGTCGCAGCGAGTTCAAGTTGATGGGCATGCCGGAGAGCGACTTCCCGGAGTTGCCCGACGCAAGCGGCGGAAAATCCAAGATCGAGTACGTCGAGGTTCCCGCCCACTCGCTCAGCGACCTGATCGCGAAGACGCACTTCTCCGTCTCGACGGATGAAGCACGGGTCAACCTCAACGGAGTCCTGTTCGAGTGTGACGGTGAGCAAGGCATCATGGTGTCGACCGACGGTCACCGCCTCACCAAGTTCGAGCTCGAGCTCAAGGGACCCAAACTCGACAAGGGCATCATCATCCCTCGCAAGGGCATGCTCGAGATTCGTCGTGTCCTCGACCGAGCATCGGGGGACGTCGGACTCGCCGTCACCGATCAGCACCTCTTCGTCAAAGCCGCGGACATGGTGCTGTCCGTCAAGCTCAACAACGTCACCTTCCCGCCCTACAAGGCCGTGATCCCCGCCGCGTTCCAGCGCTTCGCGGTGCTTGGCCGAGACGAGCTCTTGCACTCCCTACGGCGGGCCGAAGTCATGGCGCCTGAGAAGACCGCGACTGTGCGCGTCTCGCTCACTCCCGGCAAGCTGGAGCTCACCTCGGACAACCCTGACCTCGGTGTTGCTCACCAAGAACTTCCGATCGACTACGATGGGGAAGAGCTGACCGCTGGCTTCAACGCTCGGTACCTCATCGAGGTCCTCGATGTGATCGACACGCAGGAGGTTCGGCTCGAGTTTCAAGGCGAGCTCGACCCCTGCGTGGTCAAACCGATGGACGGTCCCGACTTCATCGGCGTCGTCATGCCCATGCGAATCTAGGGCTCCTAGAAATCCGCAAGGAGAGCCGTTGCCGAGTCCACCGTGACCGGCACCGGCTCTTTTTCGTGGGCTAGAGCGGTTCAACCAGGGTTGATCCCCCTCGATCCAAGTGCCACTCATAGGTGCCGGCCCACCCGTGAGAACGGAGTGCCGCGACTGGAAATCGAGATGGGACTGTTCGACCTCTTCAAGAAAAAGACGCCTGCGGAAGAGCCCCCCACCACCGAGACGTCATCCCACGGCTGGGACGCCATCACGGCTGCGTTCGAAGCGGTGTACCCCGGTCAGACCGACCCACCCCATCGCGCGCCGGAGGTCGCTCGGATGCACGACCTCTCCGAGAACGCAGCCGCCTTCGATGGAGTGAGTGCCTATGACGCAGGCGAGTTTTGGCATCTGGTCACCTACGGGCTCACCGAACTGTACGGGAAAGAGTCGGACGACCTCGTCGCCAGCGGATTTGGATACGAACTCACCTTCCGAATTCCCAAGCTCTCGCCTCAGCCACCCCTGTGGGCGTTCGAAGTGCTCGAGGCGATCGGATCTCGGATCTGGGCTGGGATGGTCCTTGGCCCCGGTCACGCAATTCAGACTGGGCCGCTTGACGGACAACCCACGACTTCTGAGACCGGTATCGTTCTCGTGCCCGACCCCGCACTGCCACGCGCTCTGAGCACGCCGAACGGCAGCGTGGAGTTTCTCTTGATGGTCGGCGTCCCCGAGGAGCTCAGACAGCAAGTGCTGCAGGACAGCGAGGGCGCTGACTCGCAGGGGGAGATGGCCGACCGAGCCTTGGCTCGGGTGAAGGACGCCAAGCCCAACTACGTGACGCCGATTTCCCACCTTGGCCACTTCGGCCCCTGAGCAACGGACCACCCGGCCAGGAAAACGAGGCTTTGGGGCTTTTGTGTCACCATGTGACGCATTGGTGGTCGACTGTCGGCCGAGTCGTGAACACTAATGCGTGTTCCTTCTCACAACCTTGACGCCCCCCGGCTTGGTGCCAGCGCATGGCTCCGGGTAGGCGTTCCCCGCATTCTCCCGCCCACATGCAACTCGAGCGCATCGGTCTTCGGGACTACCGGAACTTTGAGAGCGCCAGCATCGAATTCGCCGAGCGGTTCACGATCCTCCACGGACACAACGGCGCGGGAAAAACCGCGGTGCTCGAGGCCATCTACCTGCTCAACACGTTGCGGTCCTTTCGAAGCTCGGACATGGGTCCGCTCGTCCGAACGGGAACCGCGGCCGCATTGGTCGAGGCCACGGTTCAAGATGCGGTGGCCGGACTGCCCTCGAAGCTCGAAGTCCGGCTGACCCGCTCCGAAAGATCGACGCGCCGAACCGCAAGCGCCGACGGCAAAGTTGTTCGCTCAGGTGCGCAGTTCTACGGTCGGGTTCGAGCGATCCTGTTCACGCCCGAGGACCTCGCGGTGTTGCGCGGCAGTCCCTCCGGTCGCCGACAGTTTCTCGACCGCATGGTGTTCGCCCGGGACAAGGGCCACATCGCGGACATCCAGAGCTACGAAAAACTCGTTCGCTCCCGAAACCAGGTTCTCAAACGAGACGACCTCGGCGGGACCGCTCGCAACGACTTGCTCGATACCTACGAGACCGGCCTGTCCGAAGTTGGCGCGCGCCTGTGGACCCGCCGGGCCGAGATGGTCGAGTCACTGTCGGGACCCTTCGCGGCCGCGTTCGCTGGCATCCACGGATCGATCGGGTCGACGCCCGGCGGTGGCCAGGCCATGCACGCTTCGGCGCACTATGTCTCCAAGGTCGTCGCCGAGCCCGACGCCCGGGAGGCAGGACTACGGGCCGCGCTCTTGGAACGACGCGGCGAGGACCTGCGCCGCCGCGTCACGACCGTCGGTCCGCACCGAGACGACCTCGACGTCCGCCTCGACGACAACGCTGCGGCCGACTTCGCCTCCCAGGGGCAGGCCCGTGCGCTCGTCCTCGCTTTCAAGTTGGCCGAACTCCGAGCGGCCCGCGAGGCCAGCGGTCAGCCACCTTTGCTACTGCTCGACGACGTCTCCAGCGAGCTCGACCCCACCCGCACCGCCATGCTCTTCGAGACCCTCGCCGCTGACGCAGGCCAGTGCGTCATGACCACGACCGACGCCGCTTTCATCCGCCTCCCCGAAGGCTCGAAAGCCGCCACCTGGCGAATCGACCGAGGCACAGCGACGCTCGAGCCGTAGAGGACATCCGTAGGCGGACGCCTCGCTCGACAAGGACAGCCCCCGCCTCCATGATTTCTCCGTGGTTTCGCGAGGGCCGATGCGGCTGGGATTCCTGCTAGCCGCTAGCGTGCTGTGCGGCTGCGGTCCTCGCGTCGGTATTCTCGTCGAAGACCTCGGCTGTTCGGACCCAACCTCCGATACGTTCGGTTGCGAGTTCGCCATCGTCCCACCGCTGCATCTCGTGCCTGGGCTCTTCTCCGAATACGGCATCTCCAGTTCACGGCGAGAAAAGGACGGTGTCGTTGTCGTCAACGGTGGGGATACCGACGCTCGGATCCAGCTGATCGAGGCGGCAAGCGAATCCGACCAAGAGCGCGCCGTCGAGGCTGTCAAGACTCTCGAGCCCGGAGAGGCGGCTCTCATCCGGCTGCCTCTTCGGGACAGTTTGGCGGTGACCGGGACCTCAGCTTCACCGGCCTTCATTCTCGAGTCCGACTCCCCGGTTTCAGCGGTTCTGTTCGCGCCGTATCGCTCCTTCCTTGGCAACGACAGCGGCCTTCTTCTGCCGCGGAATGTCTGGGGAACTGAGTACGTCGTGAGCACATACGCTCCGCACGGTAGCCAGTTTCAAGGGCTTGGCGACCCAACCTACTTTGACGTCGTTACGTTCGATGCTGGTGTCTCGGTGCGTTGGCGACCTCGCGAGACGAGCACCGCCGAGGGGCCGGGTCTCCCCGAGGTTGCGCCTGACACGTGGTCTGGATCCATCACGCTCGAGCCCGGTATTCCACTACGGGTGGTAGCGAAACCAGATCCGTTCGACCCCCACGCAGCGGACATCTCCGGCACGCTCATCGAGGCGACCGGACCGGTCATGGTTCAAGCGGGCTCGCGTTGCTCGGGGGTGCCCATCGACACCGAGCCCTTCGCCGGGTGTGATCCTCTTCTTGAGTCGATGCCATCCACCTCCGCGTGGGGCCAGACGTACCCCCTCGCCCATCCCCCACTCCGAACGACCGAGCAACACCACTTCAGGATCTTCGCTGGTGTGGATGCAATCACGCTCTCAGTCGAGGATGCAGGCGACGTGGATATGTACCGGCTTGCCGAGAAGGGGGCGTTCGTGGATGTCGTTCTCCCGCACGGCGCGAATGCTGTGGCCTCCGCCGATGGTCCGATTCTGCCCGTCGGGTATCTGCCGACCCGTGACCGGCTGCCCGAGATCGGCGACCCCGCGATGTACACCCTCGTGGCGCCGGAGCAGTTCCTTCAGCGACAGACCGTCTCGACGGGGATTCAATGGTCAACCCACTGGATTCAGATCGTGCGCGAAGTGTCCGACGAACGGCTTGATGTCGACGGAGAATCTGTCGCTTCGTGGACACGGTTCGGCGAGTTCGAAGTGGCGACGCTCGAGGTCTCCGAAGGCGTGCACGAACTTGAGAGTGCACAGCCCTTCGGCGTTACGCACTTCGGATGGACCAATGAAGAGCATTCGGCCTGTCGCGCATTCGCTCCAGCTGGGACCTGCCAGACTTCCTACGCTCACCCCGGCGGCCACGGGGTCCCGTCCGAGTGAGATCGACTAGCAGCGTCAGGTTCGTTTGATGGTGCGCACGAAGCTCTGGGCGCGATCGCGGATTTCGCCCAAACGTTTGGGATTGGTACGGCCGGGGAGCGGATCGCGCGGCGTAGGCTTGCTCGTCCCTACACAGCCGGGACGGTCACCGTCACGTCGACGCAGTCTTCGAGACGGCCATCGACGACGACGTCCATGCAGGCTTGGCCTGGGGCGATGCCGATGATGACGAACTCTTCGTCGTTGGGCCGGGGGTAGACCTCGAACACGGTCTTGTCCGACGAGAAAAGCTCGAGTTCGCCGTTCCCCGGGTAGCTCTCGCGAGTGTTGCTCTTGAGCTCGGCTTGGACGACGACGGCTGTGCCGGCGGGAAGCTCCACACGGTTGCCGCGGACGGTGACGGGGGCGGGCGGGGTGCTCTGGGTGGTGAGTGAGATCGTGTCGTAGGACGGCTGGCATGCCAATCCGCCGAGGGCGAGTGCGACCCATGCGAAGTGTTGCGCTGTGGACTTCATGCTCCGGTGCTCCCGTCGTCGGTGTCGGTGCCCGGGTCGGTGTCGGTGTCGGTGTCAGTGCCCGGGTCGGTGTCAGTGCCCGGGTCGGTGTCGGTGCCCGGGTCGGTGTCGGTGCTCGAGTCGGTGTCTGGATCCGGGCCGGTATCGGTGCCTGTGGTCGCTGGGCCGTCGATAGAGACCTCGACTGTGACCTCCTGGCTGAAGCCGCCCGCCTCGATGATCAAAGTTGTGACGCCTTCGGAGACGGCTTCAATCGTCACGTCGAAGTCTTCGTCGATGGTTGCGACGTCGGCGATGTTGGGGTCGGTCATGGACCAGGCGTAGTCCAGCGATCCAGCCAACGTGGACCGGAGCCGGTCCTGCGGAATGGCGGAGACTGTGATCGACTCGCCAAGCGCAAGTTCGATGGTGTCGAGATCCTGGCTGTCCATCGTCCGGACCGAGATGCGCTCGATGTTCGCGGCAAGGATGTGCTGAAGGTCGACGACCTCGCTTTCGTTGGAGGCAGCGAGGAACACCTGGTAGCCGGCTTGTTCGATGCTGAAGCTTCCGAGTTCCGCTCTGACAGACGTCTCGTTCGGCGCCTCGATGCGCAGTCCAACGCCGTCGCTGAAAAACGTGTCGTTGGGGTTGAAGTCGAGCGCGAAACGACCGCCAACGGCGATTCGCTCTGGGAACGTTTCAGCCACGCTGCCCTCCGCGCACAGAGGGTCCGAGTCGCCGACGCAAACGTAGAGGAAGTCTCCGGCCCCAAGCTCGCCCGGGCGCGAGGGCCGGTCGTCGGCGTCCGGGTCGAGGACGCAGCCGGGCGCGGTGAGGGCGGTTAGAGCTGTGATGAGTGCCAAGGTCTGTCGCATGGTTAAGGTCTCCAATCGGCGGAAGGTCGAAGCCCCCCGTCGGTGTGTGACCGGGAGCGGATTCGATCCGTGAGTGAAGCGGAAGAAAAACCCGCAGACACAAGAACGCCCCGTCCCCCGCCGCATGGAAGCGGCCGGAGCGGAGCGTCGTTTCGACCCTAGGCGGGGGCCGAACGGAAGTCGTCGCTCCTAAGGCGTGACGTCCGTGATGCTCAGCGTGTACGCGCCGGTGTCGCTGAAGGAGCTCCAGGGCCCCCCAACGATGTAGTAGGTCTCTCCACCGGTGAGGCTGGCGGTCACGGTCTCTGGGTTGCCGTTGTCAGCCCCGCCGACGCAGGTGCTGTCGACGTCGCCGCAATCGGTGACCACGTAGACGGTCGAGTCAAAGCTGGTGTCGAAGACGATCTCGTAGTCGCCATCCGCGTCTGGTGTGAACGCGTATACGACATCGTCGGCCGAGCTGTTTCCGGAGCCGGTTTCGCCGGGGCAAACGCCCGAGGAGAAGCCGTAGTCGTTGTTATAGTCGTCGGTGTCCCCGGTATCGGTGTACGGGAGCGCACCGACAATGATCGGGTCGCCGCAGGTGTCGCCGACCGGTGGGGGAGCGCAGGTGCCAGCGTCGCAGATCTCAGCGTCACCGCAGCCACAGGTTCCGCCACATCCGTCGTCGTTGTCGCAGGTCATGCCGTCGCAGACGGGGAGGCACGCGTCGCTGACGTTGAGGGTGTAGTCGCCGCCGTTTCCTAGCGTAAGCCAGGGTCCGCCCATGATGAAGTAGGTCTCACCGGCGGTGAGCTCGGTGACCAGGGTTTCCGGTTGGCCGTTGTCGGCACCTGCGACGCAGGAGTTGTCGATGTCGGCGCAGTCGGTCACCGCGTAGACGGTGGCGTCCCACGTCGTCGCGAATTCAATGGTGTAAACGCCAGTCGTGTCGGGGGTGAACTCGTAGACGACGTCTTCAGCGCTGTTGTTGTGGCCGCCGGTCTCTCCAGGGCAAACGCCGGAGCTGTACCCGTAGTCGTTGTTGTACACATCGGTGGTGCCGGAGTCCGTGTAGGGCAGCGCGGTTTCGTCGATGACGATCGCGTCTCCACATGTGTCTCCCGGAGGCAGGTCGGCGCTGCAAGCCGCCGTGTCGAACGTGCAGTCGTCAGCGCAGGCGAGGTCGCCGCTATTGAATCCGTCGAAGTCGAAGCAGCTCGAGCCGGCCAAGTCGTCTCCGTCGCAATCCTCGCCGTCTTCGAGAATGCCGTTTCCACACCCTGGAGCGATACAAGCGGTGGTGTCGAGGGTGCAGTCATCGGCGCACGAGACCTCGCCGCCCACGAAGTCGCCTGCGTCCGCGCAGGTGGCTCCCCTGAGGTCGTCGGTGTCACAGACCTCGCCGTAGTGTGCGGTGCCGTCTCCACACATGACCGGGTCGTCCTCGGACAGCGTGAGCTCGACGCACCACTGGGTCAGGGTGCCGTCGTCGCCAGCACCATCGTCCCATACGGCCAGTGTCCAATCGCCGACCGAGTTCATACCGATCATGCGGGACAGGGGGCTAACGGGCGCGATCGGTCCGTCGAACGCAGGAGTGCCGCACGCTGGCGCGATCCCAGTTTCGTCGTCGAATGTTGCGTCGACGTCGTCAGCCAGGCCGCAGAGGGTACCGTTCATCAGCACGCTTCCCGCCTCGGGGTCGGGCGAGACCAGCACGGAGACAATGTCAGAGACCCAGGTGTGAGTCGCCTGAACCTGGACGTTGACGTCAGTCACAAAGCCGTCTGCGGCAACCGTGATCGCATCGAGTGACGGCGCTTCGAACGTGGTGGTGTCGTCGATCGCGGTCCCCGGCGTGTTGCACATGACCAGCGTGTTCTCGCAGGCGCTCATGTCCCACGTGCAGTCGTCCGCACAGGTCACGTCGCCGAAGAACGGACAGGCGCCGTCGCCGAGTTCGGCTCCGTCGCACTCTTCGTCGCCGCCGATGACATCGTCGCCGCAGACAACGGCTGCGCCGGTGGTGGACTCTCCGCGCGTATCGGTATCGGGATCCGTATCGCTGTCGGTGTCGGTGTCACCGGTGGTGGTGTCGGTCGTGCTCGACTCGTCGTTGCCCGTGGTCGGTGTGGTGCCGCCGGTGGTCGAGTCGGTGTCGGGGTCACCGGTGGTGCTTGTCGTGGTGATGCCGGTCGGCATCGTCGTCATCGTCTCGGAACCTGTGCTCGAGCTCGACTCGGTGTCGCCATCGGTGTCGGTGGTCGACGTTGCGTCGTCTCCACAGGCCGGAGCCAGAGCGAATAGGAATCCAAGTTGAAGTAGCGTGAGTCGTTTCATGATGAGCTCCGTTTTCGTAAGCCTGAGGTCGGGGTCCGCTTCGCGTGATATCGCAAACCAGAACTCGAAGAATCGGCACCATTTGCGCGCTCGTCAAACACTTGTACAGGCTGGAAAAAGTGGTTGCCTCACGCTCACGAAATCGAAACTCGTGGGGAGGTTCGCCCACCAGGTGTCTGTTCGTGGTGGCTGGTCCTACATCTCGTTCCTGGCACCCAGTTCCCTTGGCAGGAATCTCGCCGGCGCGAGCGGACCGATGCTCCGAAACCTCTCGCCCAACGTGGATCGGTAGGGACGCCTACGACATCGACCGTGATGTGGATCCGGGGACAAAAAGTAGGCTTCTCTGTCACCCACTCCACGATGCGTTTTGTTGGATCCCGTTGCCTATTTGTTCTTGTTCTTGTCCTTGTTCCGACTGGCTGCGATGGCTCACCCTCGGCGGCGGGCACCGAAACCGGAGGGCAAACGAGCGGCGAGGCTGGCGCATCGTCGGGTACGAGTGCGGCGCCAACCGCTGGGGCACCCACCGCGACGTCGATGCCACCCGGCGGCTCGGTTTCCTCCACGGGCGGTGGTCCAGGGGAGACTGGCGAGCAGACGACGACCGGATCGGAGTCGTCCGGGGGCGGGTCGAGCTCGACGGGCGCGGTCGAGCTCGGCGACCCGGTGTGGATGGTGGTGGGCAACTGGGGCTATCGCTCGTGGACACGCGACGGGTTGACGTGGAGCGTCGAGGCCAACCGGCCGCAGGGCAGCGACCACACCCCCGACCTGTTGCGCGCGGTGGGGTGGGGCAACGGGTACTTCATCGCGGTTGGAGGCGACGCAAACTCGATGGTGATGCGCTCGGTCGATGGCGAGAGCTGGGAGGAAGACCTCCATCCCTCGGGTACGCAGTGGAAGGGCGGAGTCGCCTACGGCGATGGCCGCTGGGTTTCGGTCGGCGGCGTGGGCACGGTGATTCACTCGGACGACGACGGCGCCACATGGGTGGACCATGAGGAGCGCCTGCCATCGGCGGGTCGGTTCGTCACGCATGCCGACGGTCGCTTTGTCGCGGTGGGTGACAACGGGATGATCGCGGTCTCACAAGACGGTGAGTCATGGGCCGACCGCACTCAGGCTGGCGCCGAAATCGGGTCCGCTGCCTACGGATTCGGGACCTGGGTGGCGGCGGGTCGGCGTTGGAACGGGAGTGGATTCGACGCTTCGTGCGTGGTCTCGACCGACACAGAAACGTGGACGCCGTGCTCTTTCGACGGGGAGTACATCCGGGCCTTCTTCGCCGACGAGCGCTTGTTCGTCGCGCTGGATTCGGGCTACGCGGTGACCGAGGATGGTGAGGGCTGGACGCTTGTGGGCCAGAGCATTCCGCCCTCGCTGGGCTTCGCCGACGGGCTCTGGGTGGGAGCCAACGGCAGCCGCCGCTATCGAGGAGCGTCGCTCGATGCACTCGAAGAGGTGCTCGCAGACGAAGGCGGCATCCGAAGCTTTACGGTCGGCTACGCGCCATAGCGTTCCTACGGCGCGAACTTGTGGGCGATGCGTCGTAGGAGGCCGGGCATCCAGCGCGACAGGTGAATCGCCGCAAGCTCTTTGCCGCCCACGTGAATCTCGGGCCGGTCGCGCGTGATCGCCTGGACGATGACCTTGGCGCAACGCTCTGGCGGAAGGCCGTTGTCGACGGGGTCGGGTCGGCTGTCGTCACGCTGGTGTGAGCCAATCGCGGCGCGGCTGATGCCGGTTCGAATGTAGCCGGGCACGACGACGCACACGCCCACGCCCGTGCCGTGCAGCTCGGCCCGGAGCGCGTCGAACCACCCGCGAACCGCGAACTTGGAGGCGTTGTAGGTCGAACGCTGTGGCGTGGAGACATAACCGGCGACGCTGCTGACGATCACAATCCGCCCGCGGCGGCGTTCGATCATGCCGGGCGCCACGAACTTGGTCAGGGCCACGGGGACCATGAAGTTCAACTCCATCAGGCCACGAACCTCGTCCATGTCGGTGTCGAGGGCGGCGGCTCGCTGGGACCGCCCCGCGTTGTTGATCAGGACGTCGATGGGCCCGAACGGTCCGCAAGCGCGTTCGTGCAAGGCGGCCAAAGCATCGGTGTCCATCAAGTCGGCCGGGACGGCGGCGACGTGTTCTGCACCGAACTCTTCGACGAGTGCTTGCAGGGGCGCGGGTCGGCGCGCGGTCACAACGACCCGCGCACCGAGCTCGATCAGCGGGGCCACCAGCGCGCGACCGATGCCGTCCGAAGCTCCAGTCACCCAGACCACCGCGTCGCGAAGTTCCATGGGCATCAGATGCCGCACGGGCTTCGGTTCGTCAACACAACCGTGCAAGAGTGTGGCGTGCACATCGACGTCCTCGGGGAAGACGAGTGGGAGCGGCTACGTGCACTCCGGCTCGCCTCGCTGCTCGATGCTCCCGAAGCATTTGGGTCGAGACACGAAGATGTTGCGCGTTGGGTGGAGCCGGCGTGGCGAGAACAGCTGCGGCGCATCGCGACGTTTGTGGCCACGGAGGATGGCCGCGACGTCGGCATCGTTCGCGGCATCGAGCACGCTGACTTCCCGGATGCGGCGTACTTGGTGTCGATGTGGGTGCATCCCGGCGCGCGGCGAAAGGGTGTCGGCGGAGCGCTGATCCAGCGGGTTGTCGGGTGGACGGCAGGGGCTGGCCGAACCCGCTTGTTTCTCGATGTCCGCACGTACAACGATGCGGCGCAGCGGCTTTACCGGGCACAGGGGTTCGTCCCCACGGGCGAGCGCGCGCAGGTTGAAGAGTTCACGGAGCTGCAGTTCGTGCGGGAGTGGGTGTCCGGATCCACCTCGGATTCGTGAAGCGGCGGGCAAGTTTTCTTGCGATGCTCTTGTTTGCCTCAGGGGCTCCGATCGGCCCAACCGCCGTGCATCCGCAAGCCGAAACCCGCGACTACCCCTCCATATGAGCTTAGCTTTGAAGATGCTGCTGACGCTGTCGATGGGGACGGCGCCCGCTCCGGAAGAACCGGACTCCCCCGGCGCTGAGCCGACGCTCGCACCGGCTCCGCCGCCCATGCCTCCGCCTCCGGCGCCATCGACCGGCCCGACTCGAGACGACGAGGCGTCCGCGGTGAACCTGGTCTGGGACGCTCCTTCGGACGGATGTAGCGACTCCGAATCGATGCAAGCTCGACTCGACGAGGCGATGCAGTTGGACCTCGCCGACAACACGGCGGCTCGCGAGCGCTGGGTGATCGCACGAGTGCGCAAGAGCGGCGATGTCTGGACGTTGAGACTCTGGGTGGCACCCGAAGGTGGGCTGTCCGAACGGGCGCTCTCCGAGAGTTCGTGCGCCGAGCTCGAGCGGGCGACACTGACGATCGTCGCGATGTTGATGCCGCCGGTGACGTTCGACCCGAATCCGAAGTCGCCACCAACCCCTCAGGACATGAAGCCCCCTGAAGCGGCGGACCCGATGGGCGACAAGGAACTCGAGGCGCTGATCGGGGATGCACCGCCGACCGAGAAACCGCCGCCGGATCCCGGCGGCCCCGACATGGAAGCGCCGCAACCCTCGAAGCTCCGCGGTGCCATCGGTTTTGCGGGAGGCGTCGGTTCCGGGACGATGCCAGCGACTGCGGGCGGTCTCGCGATCACCGGAGCGCTGTTGTTTCCCGGTGGCCGCCTCGAAACCGTGGGGAACTTCTGGGGCACCCGCAGCATTGGCATCGACGCCGCCGAAAACGCTCGGGCTCGCTACAACCTCTTGTCGGGGGCTGTGCGGGGTTGCGCCGCCCCGAGGGTCGGTCCGCGCGCCGAGATCACTGCCTGCGGTGGTCTCGAGGCGGGCAGCGTGCTGGCGAATGTGGATGGGGCCACGCTTCTGCACGGTCCGGGGCAACCATTCGTGCTGATCGAGTTGACCGCGGGTACGAACATTCTGCTCGCGCCATCGGTCGCGATCACGCTCGACCTGCAGGGCTGGGTTTCGCCACTGCGCGCGGAGCATCGGGCGCTTGATTCCACACTGTCGACCGGCGGAGTGTTCGGCTATCGCTTCCTGGCTGGCGCGGAGTTCCGGTTCGGATTTCGACGAAAATCGCGCGCTTTCGAGCGGAAGAAAGGAGCGAACCTGTGAGTCACGAATCGCGGACAGTGCCGGACACTCATCGTTGTATGGGCGGGAAACTCCGATCTGCGGCGCTGTGGCTCCTGTTGGCGCCACTGACGGCGTGTGATCCGGGAAGCGACCCGCCGCCAGACCCGACCATGGGCGGTGAGCTGATGCGTGGCGAGTTCGAGTATCGCTGTGCTGGAAGCAACGACGCGTTCTGTGTGGACTTCGTCGCCCAACGCTTCCCGCAGCGTTTCGCGGTCGGAGGCAACTTCGAGGTTGGCTTCAATCCGACGGTCAGCATTGTGGTCACGCCCGGGGTTCAAAGCTCGGCGCCGTCGCTGCTCGAGCCGACCTCCAGCGGGGTGATCGCAGGATTTCGTTTCGCCAGGCCGGGGACCGCTGCACTCCTGGCGATCGTCAACGACGAGGAGATGGTCGACTACCTGCACGTCACCGCGGAGCGGGTGCTCTCGTACGACTTCAGCGATGACACGGGTGCAGCAGGGTTGACGGAGATCGTGATGCAGCCGGGCGAGTCTCGCCGTGTAACGGTCGAGCCGCGGGGTGAGCTTGGCCAGGTTCTGGCTGGCACCCTCGAGTACGCATGGTCCACTGATGCGCCGGGCGTCGCTCGAACCGCGAGTGATACCCAGGCCCGCACGGTTCAAATTCAGGCGGTGGACATCGGCCGCACACGGCTGTTGGTCGAAGGTGGAGAGGTGACGGGCAGCGTCGAGGTGATCGTCCAACTGGGCGATCCGACGAGCAGCACCGGAACCCGCACGGGCTCGGACAGCGATACCGACGCGACGACCACCGGATCGGACACGGACAAGGACAACGATACCGATACCGATACAGACACAGACGGCGGGACAACCAGCACTGGAGGGGGGCGATGAGACGGCTTGGTGCGGTGCTCGCTCTGATGCTGACCGCATGTGCGCCGGACTATGGCGGCCTTGCGATCGAGATCGAAGGCGTCGCGCTCTCTGGCGACTACGTCGAGTCGCGAGGCATCAACCTGGTGCTCGGACATGTGATCCGCGTTCACGCGCGCCCTCGTAGTCTGACCTCGCAGGTGTACGAAGACCCCGGTCGCTTCGAGTTGGGGTCGGCGTCGCCCGAGGTCGCGCGCGTCTATCGCGACCCGGAAGACTGGCGCTGGGTCCTCGTGGGCCGCAGCAGTGGCGACACCTGCATCGAGGTTCGCATCGATGGCAAGCGGGAAGAGTGCCTAGAGATACGGGTGCAAGCGGAGGCGGGATGAGTGCAGCCCAAGCGGTCGGTGCCCAGCTCAGCTTCGAGACGCTGTACCGCGAGAACTTTGAGTTCGTCGTCCGCAGTGCTCGAAGGCTGGGCGTGCAGCCAGCTTGGATGGATGATGTTGCGCAAGAGGTCTTCGTGGTGGCTTCGCGCAAACTTGCCGACTTCGAGGGTCGCTCGAAGATCCGAACCTGGCTGTTCTCGATCACCATCCGGGTGGTCCAAAGCCACCGTCGCTGGTCTCGGCGCCACGACCGTCGCAAGGACGCGCTCGCTCGAGAGCCCAGCCGAGTTGACGACCCCTATCCCCGTGCTCGCGCTGCCAACACGTTGGTCACGCTGCTGCAGAACCTCCCGGAGAAGTATCAGACCGTGTTCATCCTTGGAGAGCTCGAGGGCATGACCTCGGCCGAGATTGCGGCCGGCCTGGGACTCAACCCCAACACCACCTACTCACGCCTGCGCGAGGCGAGAAAACAGATGGCCGAGGCCGTCGCCAAACATCGCGAAACCGAAGGGAGCCTCAGCACATGACCACAACGATCGAAGACGAACTCGCGTCGCTCTTGGATGCCGAACGTGGTCGGCCGCAAACGGATCTGCAAGCCGCTGATCGTGTTTGGTCTGGGGTGCAGGGGCGTCTCGACGGTGCTCCGCCGCCCACGAGTGTGCCCACCGGCGGCGGTTGGGGACCGCTGAGTGTCGTCGCTGGGGCCGTCGTTGTTGCAGGTCTGTTGGGCGTGGGCTGGGGCCTGACTCGGTCCGAGGCGGCACCACACTTCGACGCGATTCCGCCGGCTCCGCCGTTGGAGTTCTCCGTGGTCGGCCCGGTCGCACCCAAGCTTCATGCGGAGCTGCCGCGCGAGACAACCACGGCGACCGTACCGAGTGAAGAGCCCACGCCGCAGACCGCCGCGCCGCGGAAGAATCAAGGCAGCGTCGCCGACGAGCTCGCGCTGATCGAGCGCGCCCGCACCTCCGTCGACCGCGGACAAGCGAAGGCTGCGCTCGGCGTCCTGCGGACCCACCGCCGCAAGTTCCCCAAAGGTGCGTTCCTCGAGGAGGCGGCCGCGCTGCGAGCGTCGGCTCTGTGCAAGAGCGGTCGGGCCGAGGCGGCTGCCAAAGCCTCCGCGGCGTTCCTTCGCCGCTACCCAAAGTCGGTCCACGCCAGTCGCGTCCGCGCCTGCGCGCAGTAGGGGGCTTCAGCACAGGTTCAGAGGCTTCCGTGACCCGTTGATCACCGCGTCCCGAAAATCGACCAGAACGCCGTTCTGTGTGCGATTTAGGCGCCTTTCGAGCTAGGTGAACACCCGCGCTGCATGCTATCTTTTCGCGCATCGCCGGCAAGGCCTCACGCCTCGTGAGACCCCGGCTCGAGCGTCCTGATGAGCGACGAAAATCAGCCCCCCAAAGCCGAGAGTCCCGCCGGCGACTACGACGCAGATTCCATCTCCGTCCTCGAAGGTCTCGAGGCCGTCCGGAAGCGCCCGGGCATGTACATCGGGGACACCAGCTCCGGCTCGGGTCTCCACAAGATGGTCTACGAGATCATGGACAACTCGATCGACGAGTCGCTCGCGGGGCACTGTGATCGCATCGATATCGTCCTGCACGTGGATGGCTCGGTGTCCGTCGAGGACAACGGTCGCGGCATCCCGACCGGTCCCAAGGAATACCAAGGTGAGACCGTCGATGCGGCGATCATCATCATGACGGTCCTGCACGCGGGCGGGAAGTTCGACAACAACAGCTACAAGGTCTCGGGCGGTCTACACGGCGTGGGCGTGTCGGTCGTCAACGCGCTCAGCGAGTGGCTCAAGCTCGAGATCTGGCGCGACGGCAAGGAGCACTGCGTGTACTTCGACCGCGGCACGCCGCGAGGGGATGTCGAGATCATCGGCGATACCGAAAAGCGCGGCACCCGGGTCACATTCAAGCCCGACGCGCTGTCGTTCAGCCACACCGAGATGGACTTCGAAGTGCTGTCCAAGCGCTTCCGCGAGCTCAGCTATCTCAACCCTGGCGTCAACGTGTACCTAAAGGACATGCGCGACGGTCGGGAGAAACACTTCGACGGAGAAGGTGGCGTTGCCAGCTTCGTGAAGCTGCTGGCGCAGAACAAGACAGCGATCGGCGATCTCATCTACTTCAACACGGACGTCGCGTTCGAGTTCGAAGGCCAAGCCGCGTCGTGTGGAGTCCAGCTCGCGCTGCAGTGGACGGATGCCTATCAGGAAAACATCCTCTGCTTCACCAACAACATCAACAACAAGGACGGCGGGGCACACCTCACCGGCCTTCGAACGGCGCTGACCAAGGTGGTCAACAGCTACGCGAGCAGCCACAACATGCTGCGGTCCCATAAGGGCACGTTGTCCGGTGAGGATGTTCGCGAGGGCTTGTTTGCTGTCATCTCGGTGAAGCACCCCGACCCCAAGTTCAGCTCGCAGATCAAAGACAAGCTCGTCTCGGGCGAGGTCACGGGCCTGGTGTCGAGTGCCACCACCGAAGAGCTGGGTCGCTTCTTCGAAGAGAACCCCAAGAGCGCCAAGCTCATCGTCGACAAGGCGTTGCTGGCTGCTCGTGCTCGGGCGGCCGCTCGCAAGGCTCGTGAGACCATCACCCGCAAGGGCGTCCTGGATGGGCTCTCGTTGCCCGGCAAGCTTGCCGACTGCCAGAGCAAGGACCCCGTCCTTTCCGAAATCTTCCTCGTAGAGGGTGATTCTGCCGGTGGTTCGGCCAAGCAAGGCCGCGACCGAGCCACGCAGGCGATCCTCCCGCTCAAGGGAAAGATCCTCAACGTCGAAAAGGCGCGGCTCGACAAGATGCTCTCCAGTCAGGAGGTCGTCACGCTGATCACCGCCCTGGGAACTGGCGTGGGCGACACCTACGACGTCGACAAGCTCCGCTACCACAAGATCGTCATCATGACGGACGCCGACGTCGATGGGTCGCACATTCGGACGCTGCTGCTGACGTTGTTTTACCGGCACTTCCCGGACGTCATCGATCGCGGCTACCTCTACATCGCCCAGCCGCCGCTGTACAAAGTGAAGTCGGGTAAGAAGGAGCGCTATCTCAAGGGCGATCCCGAGATGGACAGCTACGTCATCAACATCGCGATCGAGAACCTCTCGCTCACGGTCGGCGATCACGAAGTCAGCCGAGAGGTCCTGGCCGAGCTTGCCGGACGCGGCCTTCGCTACAAGGCTCTGATCGCCTCGCTTGCCCGTGACCACCGCAGTGCCGTGGTCGAGGGCCTGCTCGACATCCTCATGGACGACGGCGCTCCTGCGGTGACCGAGGCTTTCAGCGCCGAGCTGGCGCTTCGTTCCGTCGCAGAGCGCTTGGTCGAGAAGGCGACAACGGGTCTCGTACGGGCGGGTGTGTCCTACGAGCTCGTCGAGGCCGAGAGCGACTCGACGCTGCAGGCCATTCGCCTACGCATCGAGCAGGACGGTGTCGCGCTGTTCGAAACCGTCACCAAGGGGTTGATCGTGGCACCCGAGATGGAGGAACTGCTGGCGGCCAGGCGCTACATCGCAAGCTTGGGAAGCGGAGACATTGTGCTGCGCCGAGACGATGAAGTTCTCGTCGAGTCCAACAACCTGATCGCGCTCGTGCAAGAGATGGGCGAGGTGGGTCGCAAGGGACTCACCATCCAGCGCTACAAGGGTCTGGGAGAGATGAACCCCGAGCAGCTCTGGGAGACAACGATGGATCCCGAGCAGCGGTTGTTGATGCAGGTGCGCGTCGGCGACAACTTCGAAGCCGACAACATCTTCACGGTGCTCATGGGTGACGAGGTCGAGCCACGGCGCGACTTCATCACGTCCAACGCACTCAACACGCGCAATCTCGACGTCTGATGCGACACCTCGCTCTCGCGCTTCTCGTCCTCCTCGTCCCCGCTTGCGAAAGTGGCTCTGACGCGGTCACCGTGCGTGACCAAGCCGCCATCTTGGCGGAGGCCGCGTGCGCGGGGGCGTTTGCCTGTGGCTGCAAGAACCCTTTCACCGACGACTACGCCGACGAGGCAGCGTGTGCCGAAGGCGTCGAAGCGCGATTGGTCGACCGCGCGTTCGATGACGAAGGGTTGAGTTTCAACGGAGACTGCACCGACCGTGTTGCAGCCGCGCTGTCGGCATACGCGTGCGAGACCGAGGATGAGGCCGCCGTCAGTGGTGACTTGTTCGCGGCCGCCGAGCAGCTTCGCGAGTGCCGGTTGTTTTACGGAGAGGCGGGGATTGGTGAAGCGTGCGAGCGCCTCGATGGTGGCCTCGGTGACAGCTGCGGACTCGATAGCTTTTGCGATGCCGGTGTGTGTGTCGCGGCCGGGGAGGGCGGGTTCGAGTCGAGCTGCGAGTCTGACGGTGATTGCCAGCAGGCATTCCGCTGCCTCGCATCTGCGGAGCTCGAGGACACTGCGCTGCGGTGTCGCGCCCAACCATCTGCGGGCGACGCCTGCAGCTCGAGCGGTGACTGCGGCCCCGATGCCTACTGCAACATCGCGAGCTCGTGCATCGCCTTGCCTGGAAGCGGCCAGGCGTGCACGACGGTTGCGTCGCAAGGCGGTCTCACGTGCGCACCCGGGAATGCGTGCGCCAACGGGGTTTGCCAAGCTGGTGCGATCGCCGGCGATCCGTGCGGCGTGACGTGTGCGGCTGGACTCACCTGCGAGGGCGGGTTCTGTGTGACGGGCGAAGCTGCGGTGTGTGCCTACGAAGACGACGCGGTCTAGTATCTCATGCCTGAAGTCCGTGCCGGGTTTCTGCGGCCCCCCCCCTTTGGGTGTGGGGGGCCTCCGAAACCCTCGGTTGGTCAGGCCTGCGTTCGGTACTTTCCGTCTTTCCCGCTTCGCATCCCTCCGGGACGCTTCGCTCTCTTGCTCCGAACCCCTCGGAAACCCGGAACGAACTTCAGAACTGACGTACTAGTTCGAGCTATCAGGGACCAAGCGGCTGTGAAGGCCACTGAGAACCCCCTGCAATTTGGTGGCCTGCGCCGTGAGGTCTGGCCGCCCTTCGTGTTGGCCGGGCCGGGCGAGGTCCGCGAGCAGTTCGTCGACGAGGGCGATGGCCTCGGCGGTCTGTCCCTCGACCACGAGTAGCTCCGCGTCCAGCGTGCGCAAGAACAGCTCGAAGAGAGCTGCGGTTTCCTCATCCAGCCCGACGTCCCCGATGAGCTCGCGCGTTCGAGCGAGCGCCTTGGCTGCGGCCTTTGGGTTGCCCAGCTTGATTTGGATGGACGCGAGGTTCTGTTGAAGGAAAGGATCCTCCGGAGAGAGGGCGATGAGCGCAGTGTTGTGTTCCAACGCGCCCTCGTAGTCTTCGTTCGCCGTCGTGATGTTGGCGAGGAGTCTCCGAGCTGCGATGTGGTCACTGTTGGTGGGCGGAAGGGTGCGCACTTGCTGCCATCCTCCTTCCGCATGCGGGATGGCCTCCTCGAGTCTGCCCAGGCCGAACAGCACATCGGCGAGCTTGATCCGGGTCCGGGCAGTCGTTGTGCTCTGCGAAGGTAGGCTCTTGGCCTCGATCTCGTACGCCTCCTGCAAGAAGGGCTCGGCAGAGGCGAGGTCGAGGCGAGTGTCTGCGTAGAGGATCCCCAAGTCGTACAGGACCAGGGCGCGCCTGGGGTGCGTGCGGCCAAGGTGCTCCTCGTATGTGTCCGCAACCTCGCGAAAGAGGTTCAGCGCTCGCTCCTGCTCGGCCTTGTCCTCGCTCTTCATCAGGAGCGTGGCAAGGCCGAGCCGCCCGCGTGCGACCCGGACCGGATCGCCCAGCCGGGAGCGGAGTTCGATGGTGCGCTCATACAACGACACCCCTTCTTCAAACTGCGGTGGCTGCTGTTGCGTGAGGGCGATGGCCCGAGCGTTCGCGGCGTCTGCCCTGAGGCCCAGTGGCATCGCATCGGTTACGTGTCCCTCGACCAACCGCCGCGCATCGCGGGCTGACTCCCACCGCTCCTGGTCCGTCAGTTCGACGAGCCAAGCGACAACCGTGCGGCCCCGCGTCAAGGGGTCCTTGGCCTCCCGCATGCTGCTGGCTAGGTCGTCGAGGGCCTCGGCGGGCTGCGCCAAGAATTGCTTTGCCCGCGCTCTGAGCCGGTACGCTTCCGCCAAAGCATCGGTCCCCTCCAGGCGCGGATTCTCGATGAGTTCGGTCAGTGTTCGCACGGCGGCTTCGGCTCGTCCCGCCGAAACCTGTGCACTGCCCGCCTTGAGCTTGGTTAGAATGTCGTGGTCGAGGCTACTGGTGAAGTCGTCGTTCGGGTCCTTGCAGAACTCTGGGGAGCGCAACAGGGAGCCCAGCGGATGAACCTGCGCGATGTTCGACGCATCGATGGCGGCGTACTCGGTCACGACCGAATCGAAGACCACAGCAGAACGTTCGAGACACCGCACTGCCGCCTCGTCGACCCGGCCCGTACAGATCTTGGCGCGCGTGGTCTCCCATCGCTGGAGGAAATCTTCGACTCCAGATGAGGCGCCGGACCAGGCGTTCTCAGCGTACGGGAGATCGGTGGCCGTGAACGATGCATGGATCCGCCACTGCGCGTCTGCGTGCGCTCGACCTGCTCGCGCACAGTGCCAAGGCTCTCTCGCGCGAGGTTCTTGTGCTGCTGCGAGTGGTTCGCAAGGATGTGACCCTCGTCGATCATCCGCTGCAGCAGAGGTCGGGTGCTGCTGTTGACATCGCTGCCGTTGATGAAGAACGTGGCTTGGATACCCTCTTCACGCAGGATGTCGAGTACCTGCGGGGTCGTGGTCCCATCGGGTCCGTCGTCGAAGGTCAGGGCAACACGCTTGCCAAAACCACCGCGGTCGGGTGTGAGGACGCCTGAGCAGCCATTGTCGTCGGCCTTGCCTTCTTCGAGTTCATCGAAGGCTTGGCTGAACGCGGCAGCTTCTTCGGCCTCGTGGTCTTCGCCGCATCCGCCCGTCAGGAGCGACATCGACACGGCCCCAGCTGTCATCCACGTAAGCTTCCCCAGTACAGGTAAGACTATGTAGGTAGAACGGCCGACCGTCCATCGGATTTACGGACCTGACCCGGCGAAGATGCCCAGAAACCGACGTTCTCGGCCCGCCCATACGGGTACACCTGATGTCTTGAGTCGGGAAGGGCGATGTCGCGCGGCGCTGGGACGATGCTGCCCAGGGCCTCAGCTCGACGGGACGTCGTCATCCCACTGAAGCTTGTCGCCGCAGTGCAGCATCATCGCGCCCTCGTACGGGTTCATGATCTTGCCGGACTTCTGAACCCAAGGCGCACCCTTGCCCGCAAATGTCATCGAGCAATGGACCAGCATGTGGCCCTCTTGCTTGGCGGCATCGGCTTTGACGAACTCGATCATGCCCTCGCTCATCGTCTTGAACGCGGAGCGTGCCGTCGCGATGTCCTGGGCGGCGATGCGCCCGGCCCCTTGAAGGATCTTGTCGACGCCAGGCTTGTCCGTCTTGCCCTCGGATGCGGCAACCACGGCGGCCCCGAGTTCAGGAAGGTTGTCGAGCTTGTCCTTGGCGAGCGTCGACTGGATCTGGAGATAGGGGGTCAGCAGTGTGCCGTCGTCCGCGGGTTTGTCGGCTCCGCCGGAGTCGCAGCTGATCGCAGTGGCTGCGAGCACGAAGAGAGCCAGGCGGGTACGCATACCGGGTCAGATAGCACGCACTTCGTGGGGTGGGGTAGAGTGCGGCCGCCCGATGGCGCTTTGGAGCATTCTCTGCCTCGCGTTGAACGCGCCCCCGGTGACGTCCGAGGCCACGCCCGCTCCCCAGGAGCCAGAGGCGGAAGAGCGTTCGGCCCCCGAGGAGGTCGAGGTCCCCGTGGGTGCGGTCGAGGAGGCGAAGCCGCCGGCCGCTCCCGAGCAGCCGGCCGAGGTCGAAGCCGAGCCTGTCGAGGCCATACCGATTCCGGAGCCTTCGTTCTTCCACGTGGAGACCGAGACCGAAGCGTCGAACGAGTCTGTCGCGCCTCCGATGCCGGAGATCGAGGAGCTCCCGCCCAAGACCGGCGCACCGCAGGAGCCGCCCAAGCGCAAGATCTTCGATACGGGAGGAACGGATCGGCCGCCCGCTGGCGCGGATGGGGGCAGCTTCTTCGATCCCGGGAAGCTGGCCGAAACCGGGCCTTCGGGGGGCGCGATCCAGATCCGTGGCTTTGTCGCCGCCAACTTCTTCCTGGCGCAGCGGAGCAACACGTTCTCGCGCGGGTCCGACGGTTCGTTCACGCAGCTCAAGACGCTACCCTATTTCGACGTCAGCTCGGCGACGCTGTACGTGGGCGCGCCGATTTTCGCCGACGTCGTCTACGCCCGCGTCGGCTTTGAGTTCCTTTCCGCCGGCGTCGTGCCCCCAGCCGGCGTTGACCCTTCGATCACTGGGCAGACCCGACGCTTCGTCGCCTTTGAGACGGGCGCGCTCGAGATCAACCCGTTCGCGCTGGCCGAGAAGACCCCACGCTGGTTTAGAGAGGGCTTCAAGATCACCGCCGGCATCTTCATTGTGCCGTTTGGCCTCGAGGACGAAGACCACGCCGCGCCCGTGAACTGGTTCATCACCCGCCCGCTGGCAATGACCAACAACCGGGTCTACCCCGGCACATGGTCGGATGTTGGCGCGTCGTTGAAGTGGAAGCCGACCTTCCGGAGCGAGTCACCGATTCGCCCGATCGAGATCGACCTCGGCGTGGTCAACGGTGACGCGTGCAGCCAGACGCGGTTCCTCGACACGCTCTTCGCGGACCCGACGTTGGTGCCGAGCTGCGAGCGGGTGTTGCGGGATGGCGAGCTGGAGGAACTCGGCATGGCGCAGACTGGGACCGCCCGCATCAATGCGCCGGGCGGCCTGATTCTCCCCGACAACAACGCGGGCAAGTCCGTGGTGGCTCGGGTGCAGGTGTTCCCGATCGGGTCGATCAACCTCGGTGGCTCACTCGTGTGGGGCACACACCCTCCAGGCGATGTGTCTCCTGGTCCAGGCGAGTCGTCGGCCGACTTCAAGCAAGCGCCCTCGTGGCGGGTCGGTTCCCATGTGGAGCTCAACTTCGAGGAGATGTTCGAGAGCAAGTTCCCGTTGCCGATGCTTCGCGGGGAGTTTGTCTTCGGGCGCGATGACGCAGTCGAGCGAGCCGCGCCAACGCTGACCGACCGCAGCATGCGGGGCGGCTACGCTCAGATCGCGCAGCCGCTGTTTCGGCGGAAGAAGACGCGGCTGCCCGGCCTCATCCTTCAGTATCGTTTTGACCAGGCCGATCCAGACACCGCGGTGCCGGGTGTCGTTCAGGGCGTCGATAGCAACGGCAATCCACTCGACGTCGACCTGGTCTCCGACCTGAGCTCAACCCGGCGGGAGTCGGCGTTTCAGTCCCACACCGTGGGGTTTCGTTTCCCGGTGCTCCCACGGTTCACGCTCAAGGCCGAGTACACCTTCGCTCGTGAAGACGGCGGCGCTCGCAACCAGCTCGCGAACGACATCTTCGGTATCGAAGCGGTTGCGGACTTCTAGCGGGTCAAGCAGCGATGAGGTCGGTCATCGCCTGCCACCGAATGGGGCGGTCGATGAAGACTGCAGAGCAGACCCGCCGAGCATCGTCGGCACTGCCGTGTACAAACAAAGACTCGAACCCGGGGACGGCGGTCCAGCCACCTACGCCAATACCGTCGGCGTTCCACATCAGGCGGAGTCTGTCGCCGCCCAGCTTGGTCTGGCCTTCCCACATGAGCTCTGGGTTGGGCACCCGCAACAGGAAGTCACGGTCCGGTTCCAGCTCGCCCCACAACAGCTCGAACATGTCCTTTTCGATGACCTCCGCTGAGGGGTGAGTGAGCATCGACTCCGTGTTCACCGGGCTGCACATCAAGATGTCCTCCGGAGAGAACCGACACCCGTCGGCGTGGACTTGGACGTGGCGACGGACCCAGCCGTTTCCGTCGATCTCATACAGCGTCATCCAAGGCTCGGACGCCTCCCCTGCGAAACAGACGCGTACATAGCGAAGCTCGGTCGATGGGCTAGACAGCATCAGGTGCGTCACGAATGGTTGTATCGGCCGCACGCCTTGGTGCCTTGAGGGGGTTCGTCGTGGAGGATGCCGGGTATCGCTCACATTGGGGTGCGCCGCGCGTCGAGAGCCGCCCCAAACCGGGACTGTTCCGCGATGAACCTAAACTGTCCGGCCCAGTAGACGAAGCTCCTATACATGCACCGGGCCAGGCGAAAGCCGACAAAGAAGCGCCGAAAGCCTTCGGGCAAATCGGCCGCTTTTCCTTCAGTCGGGTCGGTCGCCAAAATCGTGCAGCTGACGTCCGACCCGGAGTGCAACATGGACAGGCTTGCAGAGGTCGTGTCCATCGACCCCGTCCTGGGCCTGCGAATCCTTTCCCTCGCAAACAGCTCTGCTTTCGCGCTCTCGCGCCGAATGTCAGATGTCCGTCAAGCGGTCGCGCTGCTGGGGATCCGAAGTCTTCGCAATCTGGCGCTGGGCTTGCTCGTCAGTGACCTCGCGCCGCAGTCAGCCTCAGGGCAGCGCTTGCTCGAGCAGTCGATCCGCAGAGGCACGGCATGTCGGCTCGCAGCGGAGCACCTCGGTATCAAGGACGCGGACGAGTTCTTCACAGCCGGCCTTCTGCTCGACGTTGGGCTCATGACGCTGGCGCGAACCGACGCGAAGCTGGCCGCTAACCTCTCGAGTATGCCGGACCTGAGTCGTTCCGTTCGGGAGAGAGCGCTGGGGCTGACACCGCACGCAGAGCTGTCGGGGAAGATGGCCAAGGAGTGCTTCCTTCCCGATGCAATCGTCGCCGCGATTGAGGCGCATCACCATGACGAGCCAGGCGAGAGCGCACTGGAGCGCACGACTTGGTTTGCGGAGCGGGTGGCAGCTCTGTTCGACTCCGCGTTGGTGGAGCGAGATCGAGAGTTCCTCATTCGAGACGGAAGCAAGCTCGGGTTCTCCACTGAGGCCGTCGAGGACATCCTCGTGCGCACACCGGTTGAGGTTGGACAAGCAGCCGAGGCGTTTCAGCGGGAGCTCCCGCCGCAGCAGACCATCGACGAGATCAAGGCGGACGCGTACCAGCAGCTGACCGAACTCAATGGTGAGTACGAAGTGATCGTCAAGGACCTCGAACGCGCGCTCGCCGAGAAGTCCGAGCTCGAGGCCCAGCTGCGGGTCGCGAACAACTTGCTCTCGGGTCTCGCCCACACGGACGACCTCACCGGTCTCCCGAACCGGCGGGCGCTTCAAGGCAGCGTGGACTATCAGCTCTCCGTTTCGGATCGGTCCGGTGCTCCGCTTAGCCTGGTGATGGTCGATGTCGACCATTTTAAGAAGTTCAACGACACCATGGGCCACGCGGCCGGAGACACAGTGCTGCGGGTCCTCAGTGCGCTGCTTCGAGAGCTCCTCCGCGACGAGGACGTCCCGGCTCGATACGGCGGCGAAGAGTTCACGTTGTTGCTGCCCGGCACGGATGAGGACGGCGCCCTCCTGGTGGCGGAGCGGGTACGGGCACGTCTCGAGGAAACCCTGGTGACCAACGACGTACCGCGGCCGTGTCAGGTCACTGCCAGCTTCGGTGTCGCGACGACCCGCGGCGCAGAGAACTCGGAGAGCCTGTTTGGCCGAGCGGACAAGGCGTTGTACGTGGCGAAGCAGGAAGGCCGGAACCGGGTCGTCATGGCGCCACCGCTCGGTACAGCGTCAAAGACCGAGGCCGCATAGCGGCTAGCCAGCGGACGCGGTCTCGACTGCCGTGGCAATCCCGGCAGCGTCGACGGCGTTGAGGCCGGCCGCATACAACGGAGCGTGTTGGCAGAGTTGTTGGGCTCGGTCGTCCACCCCCGAGGCCTCGAGGTTGGCGGCATAGTCGGCGACGGACACCGCGAGGGCCACCTGCGCCAGCGCGCCTGCATCGTTCGGGTGGTGGTGGTACTTCGCGCCCGCTCGAACGGTTTCGCTTAGGCCCCAAGATCGGATCACCGCCTCGCCCAACGCTGAGTGCAGGATGCGGCGAGCACGGCCGGTGAAGTCTGGCGCGAGGAACTCGGGCGACTCTCGGCCGTACTGGCTGAGTGCGGAGTAGAGCAGCAGGGCGCCGATGTCGTGCAGCATGCCCACCAAGAAGCCCTGCTTGCTTCCGATCCCCATCCGCTTGAACACCTCGGCCGTCGCAACCCCCACTTGGAACGAATGCAGGTGTTCCCGCTGGACTTCGTCGTCCAGCCCTGGCGCTCGGAAGACGCGACCCGAAGCCACGGCGAAGGCCATGTCGCGCAGCTGATGTACACCCACCGTCAGCGCCGCCTGGGATAGATCCGCCGGCGGACGGCGAGACATCGCCGGAGAGGCCGCAAGCTTCAGCACCCGCGACGCGAGCGCAGGGTCGCGCTCGAGCACGGCGACGGCATCGTCGATGCTTGGGTCGGGATCTCGGGCGAGGTCGGCGAGGCGGAGCGCCGCTTCGGGCAGCGGTCGCAGCTCGAGCGTGCCGTCGCGCAGGTCCTGGATGATCCGCATCCCCAATTCCTTCTTGAACCGCGCTGGAGTCCAGGTCGTCGGGCCTTCGTCCTCGATGACGAACGTCTTGACCTCGATATCCTTGTATCGCCGCTTCGCCGCTTCCATGCCTTGCTTTCATGGGTCGCTGGGCGGGACGGATCCAGCGCCGAACGAACGACGTTCGCTGTCCGATCGGCCCAACTTGGGGCTGCCATTCAAGCGTTACGGTCGCACGAAGGCGTTGGAAGCCTCGTGGATATTGCGACCATCATCGGATTCGTAGCATCGGCAGTGCTGGTCGTCGGCACGATCGTACTTGGAGGTGAGATTGGTCCCTTCATCGACGTTCCTAGCCTTCTGATCGTTGTGGGGGGTACTGGCGCCGCGGCGCTCACAGCAGAATCGCTCTCCTCCTGTATTGGGTCGATCAAGGTCGCGATCAACGTGTTCAAGGTCAAGGGCAACGATGCGACCGAGACGATCGCGAAGATTGCGGAACTCTCCACGGTGGCACGCCGCGAGGGCATCGTCGCGCTCGAGAACGCGAAGGTCGAAGACGAGTTCTTCGGTCGCGCGCTCCGGATGGCGGCGGACGGTGCGAACGCCGACGAAATCAAGGCCACACTCTCGGGTGAGATCACCGCGATGAAGGCCCGGCACGAACGGGGGCAGAAGCTGTTCAAGTTCATCGCGGCCAGCGCCCCGGCCATGGGCATGATCGGAACCCTGATCGGCCTGGTGCAGATGCTTCGCGCACTGGACGACCCGGCCTCGATTGGACCGGCCATGGCGGTCGCGCTTCTGACCACGATGTACGGAGCGATTATCGCGTTCCAGATCGCGGGTCCGATCGCGACGAAGCTCGAGCATCGCAGCACCGAAGAAGCGACCCACATGGGGGTGGTGCTCGACGGGATCGGCGGCATCGTTCAAGGATCCAACGCGCAGTCCATCCGAGACCGTCTCGAAGCCCGCCTGCCCCCGAGCCAGCGCCAACAGGACGCCGCCTAGCTCCGAGCTGAAAGGAGAGTGACGTGGAAGAAGAAGAATGCGTATGCGAAGACAACAGCGGCGGAGAATGGATGGCGACGTTCGCCGACCTCTCCATGCTTCTGCTGACGTTCTTCGTGCTTCTGCTGTCGTTCTCGAACATGGACGTGAAGCAGTTCCGGGAGATGCTCGGATCCGTTCAAGACGCCTTCGGTGTGCAGAAACAGATCGCGGGCTCGGTCGAGGCTATCGCGTCGTCCCCCGTGGAGCTCTCGATGGATCAGAACGACGGGGCGGGGTTTGCGTCCAAGCCAGGCGAAGCCGTCGACCCGAATGCCGAGATGATGGAGAAGATCTCGCAGTACGTGCAGAACCAAGACCTCGAAGACGATGTGGAGATCCTCTCGACGCCCAAAGGTGTGGTGGTCCGGGTCAAAGACGGAGCGCTGTACAAGTCGGGGAGCGCCGAGCTGGACGAGAACGCGAAGAAGGTCCTCGACAAGATCTCGGGGATCCACGGCAAGTTTGCCGACAGTATTCAGATCGAGGGACACACCGACAACAGTCCGATGCGCTCGAAGAAGTACCCATCCAACTGGGAGCTCTCAACCGCTCGCGCCATTGCGGCCATGCACTACATGAGCGAAGAGGGCGGCGTGGATGCTGGGAAGATTGGCGTGGCCGGCTACGCCGACTCGAAGCCGCTCGTACCGAACGATACGCTCGAAGGTCGCAACAAGAACCGCCGCGTCGAGTTCGTGTTCTCCTCGAATGGAAAGAAAACCACCATCACCGCGAACGACCAAGGCACGACACAAACCGAAGGGCCGGCAGGAGAGGCCGAACCAGATGCCCGAGCGTTTGCCCTTCCGATGAGTGGAGCCAAGTGAGAGACCGACCACCACCACCACCACCACGTCGTCCGCCGCGGCCGATGGAGGGGTGTGATCCGGGTGGCTTAGAGCAGCGACAGTGCCATCGATGGGAGCTGGTTGGCTTGGGCCAACATCGCTGTACCGGCCTGCGACATGATTTGGTTTCGAGTGAGCGCAGCCGTCTCCCGGGCAACGTCGACGTCACGGATCCGAGAGTTCGCGGCGGTGAGGTTCTCTTCCTCGGTGCGAAGGTTCTGGACGGTGCTCTCGAGTCGGTTCTGAGAGGCACCAAGACCTGCGCGAGAGGTCGACAGGGCATCGATCGCAGTGTCGATGGTGCCCAGGGCAGTGGATGCACCCGCCGCCGTCGAGAGGTCCATGGCGTTGACACCCAAGGTCGTGCTGTCAGTCGCTGTGAACGTGACATCGATGGTGTCGTTTGCGGTCGCGTCTTTGCCCACTTGCATTGAGAACGCCCCTGCATCACCGCCGAGCATGTTGTAGCCGTTGAACTCGCTAGCCTGTGAAATCCGCTGGACCTCGGCAACGAGCTGGTCGTGCTCAGCGTCGATGAAGGCACGCTCGTTGTCCGAGATAGCACCGTTGGCACTCTGCACCGCAAGCTCGCGTAGGCGGCCCATGATGTTCTGCTGCTCGTTCATCGCGCCCTCGGCGATCTGAATCATCGAGACGCCGTCGTTCGCGTTTCGCTCCGCTTGGCCGATGCTGCGAATGTCGGCGGTCATCCGCGAGGAGATCGCCATGCCTGCAGCGTCGTCTGCGGCGCTGTTGATGCGCATGCCAGAACTCAGCCTAGTGATCGATTTGCCGAGCGCACCTTGTGTCGACATGAGGTTCCTTTGCGCGCCTAGCGACGTCGAGTTGCTGATCATTGAGAAGGACATGGGATTCTTCTTTCTTGGGTGGGGTTGGGGTTGGGGTTGGGAGTGGACACCGAAGCGCCCGTCGCTGATCCAATCGGCGAGAGGCCGGCCGCCTTTAGGGCGCGTCCTTCTCAGCAATGGCCAACGCGGGACCTTGAGTCCCATCCCGGAACACAAGTGCGCGCGCACGCGTCACAACCCCAGAAACGAAGAAACCCGGTGCCTCGAAAGGACACCGGGTTCGGTATGGAGTTCTGTTTTGGGCTCAGTGGGCGCGCACGGAGCGACAGTCGGTTTCGTCGGGCCCACATCGGATCCGTATGTGGAGGTGCGCGTTGTGTCCCTTGGAGTGCGAGATCACCCGACCGATCCTGCCAAGCTCGGCCGGGGTCGCGCCCATATCCTTCGCCGCGGCGCGCAACATCCCGTGCAAACGTCGACTAAGAAAGATGACCTCGACGTCTCCGGTATCGATGAACGCGCTGATCAGCGCCCACGTCGCATGCCAATCGGTCTGCGCGTGGTTTGGGTGTGCGCCGCTGCGGTCCAGCCGCGGCAAGCGCACGTCGAGGTCGCGGCCCGACTGGTGCGACTTGTGGGGCGGGAAGTGGCCGCCATGAGCCTTGCTCATCGAGCCGATGGTGAGCGTGCCGTCCCAGCCCGTGTTGCGGCGGAAATCTCCGATCGCCGTCACGACCACGCCCACCGCGTGGGTGCTGCCATAGGCCAACTCGGGCTTCCAGATGTCGAACAGCTCGGTCTGGGGGAGCGGGATGCCATTGACCAGGGTGCCGTCGTTCGGACTCCCATTGCTGAGGCCACCCAGCTCGAGGGTCACGGCCGGAGGCATCTCGCCCTCGCGGCCGGCATACGGGTTCCAGCCCGATGAGCCGAGCGGCCGAGGCACCACGACCCGCGTTCCGGGCGCAGCGCTCTTGGTGAGCTGCGTGCGGAGCTTGGCCGGGGGCACGTCGAGCCACCGGGCGAGGCTTTCGACCGTGTCTCCGTCTTGGACGAAGTAGACGGCGTTCATGCGCATCACCGGCCGAGCCTTGGCGCGCACCTGCATGACGCGCCCCGGCTTGATGCGGCCGCTGCCGGATCCCACCCAAGGGTTCCACTGCCGCACCTGAGCCTCTGATACACCCCAGCGCTTTGCGACCTTGGCGACGGTGTCGCCGCGTTCGACCTTGTGGGTCATCCAGCGGCCCTCGGCCTTGGGGGCTGCGAGCAGCGCGGTGGCGATCAGAAGTTGGTGCAGCATCAGGGCTCTATCGCTTGAGGTTGTTCACTTCGGTGAGCATCTCGTCGGCGGTGCTGATCGTACGGGAGTTGGCTTGGAAGGCCCGCTGGTAGGCGATCAGTGTGACGAGCTCCTCGCCGAGGTCTACGTTGGAGCCCTCGAGTGCGCCCGCGGCGATGGAGCCGCGTCCAGAGGTGCCGGCCTCGCCCAGGAGAGCCTGTCCGGAGTCTCGGGATGCGCTCCACAGCTGGTCGCCTTCGCGGCGCAGGTTTTCGGGGGCGCGGAAGGACGCCAGTGCGAGCTTGGCGAGCGGCTCGGTCTCTCCGTTGGAGTACAGGCCGGAGACGGTTCCGTTCTCGGCGGTGATGACATCGATCAGGTCGCCCGGTTCGCGGCCGTTTTGGTCGATGGAGGAGGTGTCGAATCCGCTCGCCACTTGTGTGGTGCCCTCCGTCCCGTCGCCTCCATCGGTTGTGATCGCTTCCCCAAAGTCGAACTGGATCGCTTGCCCCGGGGTTGCACCGAGGAAGTCAGCGGAAGAAGCGTTGAGCGTCTCGGTGTCGAGTTGGCCGTCTGTGTTGAAGGTGAGGGTTCCGTCCGCGATCTCCGTCGGCGTACCGGCGGTCCCGCCGTTGAGTTCTCCGCCGTCGACCATCGCGTGCCATTCCCACGCGCCAGCCCCCGTCTGGTTGAAGTGAATCGAGACGTCGTGAGCGTTGCCGAGAGAGTCGTAGACGGTCATCGAGGTCTGCAGGTCGCTGCTCGCGTCCGGGTTCAGCGGATCGAACCCCCCGGCGATGGGGGCGACCCCCTCGAGGTCCAGGTTGAAGTTTAGGTCGGCGGTCGTCGTTGCAACCGGAGGTGACTGACCGCTGATCTCAATGTCCCCAACGCCACCGGTCGGGTCGCCGTTCGCGTCGACCTGGTAGCCCTGCACGCGAAGCCCGTCCTGGTTCACCATCAGGCCTTCGTTGTTGAGGCTGAACCGACCGTTGCGGGTGTAGTAGCTGCCCTCGATACCATCGCTCTCGCCGACGACCTCAAAGAACCCGCCACCCTGAATGGCGTAGTCGAGGCTGCCGCCGCTCTGAAGGAAGCTGCCCTGTCCAAAGCCCTGCGACACGCTGCCCATCTTCACGCCAGCGCCGAGGTTCTGCCCCCCGTTGGTGCGCTGACCCAAGATGTCATTGAAGTTGGCCGAGCCGGACTTGAAGCCCACGGTCGAGACGTTTGCGATGTTGTCACCGACGACGTTGATCGCGTCGCCGTGCGCGGTGAGGCCGCTGCGGCCGGTGTATAGGGAACTCCAGATGGACATGGTCTTGTGACTCCTTGCTGTGTTGGGGGAGGGTTAGGCGTCCGGTTCGGAGACCGCGGTCAGAGAGAGAATCGAGGCGGGATCGAGCAGCAAAGAGCCGAAACCGAACATCGTGGCGCCGTCGTCAGTGAATTCGACCGAGTTCGCGACGCCAGAGATGCTCGCTCTGGCTCCAACCTCACCCTCGGTGTCGTGGGTTGCGATGATCTCGACGGTGTAGCTTCCCGGGGGGAGAGGCTCGCCGTTGCGGCCTTTTCCATCCCAGCTGAAGTCGCTCTCGCCTTCGCCGCGACTCTCGAGGTCGATGCGATGCACCTCCTCGCCGGTCTCGTCGTGGATCACGACCTCGACCGAGTCGGCCGCGCCGTCGAGATCGAGCGTGAGGTCCAGGGGTTCGCCGTCCTCCTTGAGCCGAAAGCTCGAGAAGTCCGCGTCGATCGACTTGCCCACGAGGTCCATCATCGCCGCGCGAGAGGACGACTGTCCGGACGCCTGAAGCCCCTCGAGGCGCTCGTTCGTCTCGAGACCGAGCTCGATGTTGGTGAACTGCGCCAGCTGAGCCACGAACTCCGCCCCGTCTTGAGGGTTGAGCGGATCCTGGTTCTGCATCTGTGCGACGAGCAGCTTCAGGAACTCATCCTGCTCGGTCTTGTTCTCTTCGGGGAGCTCGGGCGGTGTGTACAGGGGCCCGTTGGTGGTCGGTTCGATCTGCATGGCGTACCTCGTGTGGGATTCAGGCCACGACCCGGAACCCGGTGGGGATCACCCAGGTCTGGCGCCCATCGTCTACAAATCCCAGGTCGCGATCACCTTGTTCGGGGAGCGGAACAACGCTGGGGGGTTGTGGCTGCGGGGGGTGTTCGGAGTCGTTTGGGGTCTCGGCGTCCGAGCTGTGGTCTCCGAAGGAGAGCTCGGTTAGCTCGAGGTCGTGTCGGTCGAGCGCCTCGCGGAGGGCGTCGATGTCTCGTTGAATCGCGTCGGTGAATCCGCCGACCGCGGTGGCTTCCACCATCACGTGCTTGCCGGCTGTCGTGATGGCGAGCTCGATCTGGCCGTCTGCGGTGTCGACGGTGATCGCGGCGCGGTTGAGCGCGGTTCGAAGCACCTCGACATTGCGAGCGACGGGGCCTTCGGGGTCGGCCGACGTGAACACGTTGCCATCGGATCCGTACGACGCTCCCGGTTCGTGGGTGACGGTGGGGACGGCGGAGAGGAACGAGGTGGAGTGCTCGGGTGTCGATGCTGCTCCGTCGACGTCAGCCACGGGCGCGAAGTTGGCCGGGGTTTCGTCGGTCGGCGCCGCGTCGTCCTGGACGGTCAAGGCCATCTCGAACGCGCCGAGAGCTTCGTCGAGGTTGACGAGCGGGTCTGCATCGGGCTCGAGGGCTTCCCAACCCAGCTCCTGAACGAGAGGGAGCACGCCCTCATCCTCCGGAAACTCCATCTCCAAGGCGGTCGCGAGCATGACCTCCTCGGGAGGCGTCTGAACCAGCTCGGGGTCAGGACCCCGACTCTGGCCCCACGTCGGTGCCGGGGGGAGCCAGGGGTCGTCGGAGTACGCCTGCGTGGGCGGGAGCGATGGAGTTTCGTCTGGGACGTCGCGGCCGAGGTCAGCAAACGTAGGAAAGCGAACGAACGTGCCCCGAGTCTGGGCGTAGGGAAGCGTCTGGCGCTTGATGGCGTCGGCTGGATCCTCTGGTTGCCCTTTGGGGGTTCGCAGCTTCATCTCTGCGATGACCGTCCCCGTGGGTCCCTGCAGGTCGTCGAGATTGCCAAACTCCGCGGGCGCGGCGTCGTAGCGAGAGCGCTTGCGAGGTGCGTCGTGAGCCTGGACCGTCGCGGCCGGCTTTGGTTTCGGCTTTGGCTTTGGCTGTGTCTCGCGATCGAGAATCTCTGCGAAGCCAGCCCGGGCCTTCTTGCGGTTGACGTTTCGAGCGCGGGGAAGCACCGCGTCGGTCTTGGCCGCGAAATTCGTCTTGGTCATGAATCCTGACTCTTCTTGAGCACGCTGAGGTCATCGGTGAGCGACTGCTCGAGGCGCTCGAGGGCGTGGCGTAGGCGGGCGCGATGCGTCAAAACCATCTGCTCGGCGGCGGACAAGCGGGCGTCGCTGACCCTCAGCTCCTCGACGGCCTGGTCTCGTCCCGAACGCTCATTCTCGAGCGCTTCGCGTTGTGCCTGGGCATGAGCGGTCCTGCAGTTGCGCTTCTCGAGGGCCGCTTCGAAGCTGGAGATCGAGTTCCACCGTGGCGATTCCTCTCGGAACGCCGCGTCCTGGTCGTCGATCGCACTGCTCGCAGCCGCGAGGGCTTCGGTCGACGCATGGACACGCCGGTTCGCCTCCGAGACCTCCATGGAAGCTTGGCTCTGTTGAACGAGCCGGAGCCGAGCGAGCTTCTTGGCGTTGCGGAGCTGACGTTTGCTGTCGCTCATGACCTGCTTCCTTTCCCGCCCAGTGCGGTCGCGAGGCCCTGCAGGGCGGCGGCGCGGTCGCTGGCTTCCTCGGGGGACTGCATCGACCAGCCGTCGAGTCTCTTGCCGAGCGCGAGCACCTCGTCGAACTCCGGGTTCTGCCCCGGCTGGTAGGCGCCCAAGCGTCGCAAGTCCTCGACTTCGGAACGCTGAGCGAGAAGGGCTCGAGCGTTGCCGGCCAGGGCTAGAGCCTCGGGCTGGCACACCTGCCGCATCACGCGGGACGCACTCGGAAGAACGTCGACGGCGGGGAAGTGTCCCCGGGCGGCGAGGTCTCTCGAGAGCACGATGTGCCCATCGAGCAATGAGCGGGCCGAGTCGGCCACCGGGTCGGACAGGTCGTCTCCCTCCACTAAAACTGTGTAGAACCCCGTGATCGATCCACCAGACCGAAGAGGGGCCACTCGCTCGAGCAATTGCGGCAGCAGCGCAAAAACCGAGGGTGGGTACCCCTTCGTGGCAGGCAGTTCTCCGGCCGCGAGTCCCACCTCGCGACGCGCCATGGCGTATCGAGTCAATGAATCGACCACCAAGAGGACGTCTTTACCCTCGGCGGCAAAAGACTCCGCGATGGTCGTCGCGGCCAGCGCTCCGCGGGCACGCTCCAGGGGAGACCGGTCCGATGTCGCAACGACGAGCACCGAGCTGTCGAGGTCGAACTCGTGCATGACGTCGGCGACTTCGCACCCACGCTCGCCGATCAACGCGATGACTTTCACGTCGGCCTTGGCTTGGGTCGCGATCTGCCGAATCAGCACCGTCTTGCCGACTCCAGCTCCAGCGAAGAGGCCGACTCGCTGTCCGCGTCCGGCGGTGAGCAGGCCGTCGACGACCCGCACACCGGTCTCGAATGGTTCTTGGATGGGCCGCCGCTCGTGGGGAGCCGGAGCGGTGCGTTGCAGTGGAAGCAGGTCGGCGGTGTGAGGTCGTGGCCGACCGTCCAACGGTTCACCGAACGGGTCGATCACGCGTCCGATGAGCTCGGATCCCACACCGACCATCGCGCCGCCTCCACGGACGCGAACTCGGGCACCGGGGTGTACGCCTTCGATGCTGCCGTACGGCATCAGCAGACCGGCGCCGCCGCGAAACCCGACGACCTCCGCAAGCACGGTTCCGTTTTCGACAAGAACGTGGACGAGGTCCCCGACCTGGACCGAAGGGAGCTCCGCCTCGAGGATGGTGCCGGAGGCACGAATGACGCGTCCGTATCGAACGCCGAGGTTGGGCCGCTCCAGCGAGTCACGGACGTTGGCGAGCGCGCGTGCAGGGATCACTCGGTTGCCTCGGAAGCTTCGGCGTCGTCGCTCTGTTCATCTTCGAGAGCCTCGTCGGACCGGACCGCGGCCGCCAGCTCCTCGCGCAGTGTTGCGACGCGCTCGGCGAGCCGTGCGTCCACAACGAGCTGCTCCGCCTCGACGGTGAGGTCGCCCGGTGCCATCGCCGGGTCTGCATCCACGTGCACGAACGACGTCTCTTGGGTGTCTAGGTGGGTCTTCACGTGCGCCACCTCGCTGGGTGCAACGTGAACTCGAACCGGGTGCTCGGAAGAGAACTCAACCAGCGCAGTCTCGAGCAGCGAAATGACCCGGGTCTCGTCCAGCTCGAACGCTCGGCCGGCAAGGGCATGAGCGATCTCGACGGCCAAAGCGACCGCGTCCTTGGCGAGCACCCGACATGCGCGGGCACGGCTCTGCTCGAGAATCTCCATGGCCCCGTGAAACTTGGAGCGTTCCTCCGCGAGCGTGGCGTTTTGGGCTGCGTTCTCCGACTGGAGCGCCCCCACTTGGTTTTGCGCCGCGTCGAGGAGCGCTTGCAGGTCGACGCCGGGCGTGGTGTCGAGGGGGCGCGCGGTGTATGGCCGACCCACGCTTGAAGACGCCGCCGTGCCGGCTTTCGCAGCCGGCGGGCGTGGGGCTGCGACCGGTGGTGAGCCCTGTCGTGCCGCTTGAGGCGGTGTGAACGGGCGTAGCTTGCTCACACCATCTCCTCACCGCCAGCGCCGGGCATGTTGATCTGCCCGGCCTCGGAGAGGCGGATGACCACTTCGACCGCGTCGCGCTGAGCCTTCTCGACTTCCGAGAGCTTGGTCGGCGGGAGCAACGGCAGCTCTTCGACGATCTGCTTGGCGGCGCGGGACGAGACCCCAGAGAGCAGGTGGTCTCGCAGCTCGTCGTTCGCGGTCTTGAGCGCGATGAGAATCGTGTCTTTGTCGACCTCCCGCATGAGGAGCTGAACCTCCCGGACGCTGAGGCGGGCGAGGTCTTCGAACGTGAACATTGCATCGCGAATCTGCTGGGCGATGCTCACGCCATCGTCGCCGCCTTCAGCGTCGTCGTCGTCGTCGTCGTCGTCGTCGTCATCGAGATCAAAGTCCTCGTCGTCATCGTCGTCGCCACTCTCGCGCTCCTCGATGCCTTCGAGGATTGGCTCCCGGAGCTCCGAGGTGATCTCGTTGAGGACGCCAGCGGTGAAGCGAATGGAGTCAAACTCGTTGCGCGTTTCCAGGGACGCGATCCCTCCGGCCGCTTCAAGGGCGCGGGCGAGCTCCTCGGAGACGATCTCCACCTGCTGCATCGGGACCTCCTCGAGCTCGACGATGCGGCCGATCAGGTCCATGCGCTTGTCGTTCGGCAAGACCTCCAGCACCTGGGCGGCTTTCTCTGTGGGGAGCTGAGTGAGGAGCACCGCGGCGATTTGAGGGTGTTCGTTGGTCAGCAACTCGGCGAGGGTCGGGGCATGGGCGCCACGAAGGGCTTCGAGTGCGGGCGGGACCTCGCGCGGGGGCAGGAACAACGACTGCGCCCGTTCTTCACCAACCGCCTCGGTCACCAGCTGGCGCGCATACTCCCCGCCGGCTCCGGCGCTCAGCGGCAACCGCATCGCGCTACAGAACATCCGTGCGACGTCCTCCACCGAATCTGATTTGACCTTCGGCAACATGGCCGAGAGCTCGGTGAGCTGACGAAGCTCGGTATCATCGAGGTGACGCAAGATCGTCCGAGCGACGACCTGGTCGAGGCTCAGGATCAGGGCAGCCGCCCGCTGTTGCTCCGTGAGTGATTTGCTCATGCTGCGTCGCGGTACTGGTCAGTGTTGGCGGCACCCGGCGAAGGGGCGGTTCTCTTCTCGCTGGTCAGCCAGCCACGCAGGACGCGAGCGGCGATCTCGGGATCTTCAGTCGCCATGGCGCACGCCCGCTGGAGGTACGTGGCGTCTTCTTCGAGGTCTTCGAGGCGGGGCTTGCGGACAAGTGCTCGTTCGTCTTCGCTCGCATCTTCGGGCAGCTCGGACTCGAGCTCTTCGACAGTCTTGGGCAAGGTCGCGTCGTCGAGCTCCTCCTCGGCCGCCGCGGCTGCCTTCTTCTTGCGACGTCGCAAGATCATGAACACGATGAAGCCGACGAAGAGCAAGGCTCCACCCGCGGCGGCGGCGAGCATCCACATCGGTGGCATCGCGCTTGCTACGGTCTCGGGGGCAAGCTCTCCCGCTTCTTCAACCGGGGGCAGGATGAACGGCACGGATACGATCTCGATGCCGTCTCCCCGTTGGTCGTCGAGGCCAGCAGCTTTTCGCGCAAGCGCCTCCAAGCTCTTGAGCTGCTCGGGGGTGCGTGGGAGGGCGGCTCCCTCTTCGTCGACGGGTTCGTTCAGCAGGATGGCCAGGTGCAGCCTGCGGACGCGCTGCCGGGGTCCAACCGTTCGTTCGATGACCTGGTTGACCTCGAAGTTTTTGATCTCGTGGATATTGTTGCCGTCTGCACCCTCGCCGGCCGGACCACCACCGGCGGTCCCTGGAAGGTTTGCGCGAGCACCTGCCTCACCGCCGACGTTGGCGGCCCCGTTGCCCCCGCTGACGTGACGCTCGTGGCTCTTGAGCGCGATCTTGTCTGGCGCCTGGTCGTAGGTTCTTTCGGTGCGCTCGATCTGCGCCCGGTCGACGTCCGCGGTGACGGTGACCTTGAGGTTGCCAGGTCCGACGACCGGCTCGAGCATCTCCTCGACCCGGCGGGCGAGGGTCCGCTCCAGCTCCATCGCCGCTTCCGTGCCCTGCATTTCGCCGCCAGGGTTGGTCAGCGCGTTGCCGTTGCCGTCCACCAGCGCGACGTTCTCGGCAGTGAGGCCATCGACGCTGTTGGCGACCATGTTCGCGATTCCCCGCTTCTGGTGCGACGTGAGTTGTGCACCCGCCCTGACGGTCACGACGACCGACGCGCGAGGGGGGTCGTCTTGTCGGGCGTACAGTGATCGCTTGCCCATCGCGATGTGGACGCGTGCACGATCGACGGTGGTCAGCGAAGCAATGGTGCGACCCAGCTCTCCCTCGACTGCCCGCCGAAAGTTGGTCTGCTCGACGAAGTTGGTGGCACCAAAGGACTGCTGGTCGAAGAGCTCGAAGCCCACCGCCGCACCGCCGGAGGGTGCAGCCCCGCCGGCTGCGAGCGTGATGCGAAGCTCATCGACCCGGTCCTTGGGGACCTCGATCGCGGTGCCCCCTGCGGTGAGCTCGTAGGGGATGTTTTGGCTTTGCAGCTCCTCGACGAGCCTTCCCGCGTCTTCGGGCGACAGGCGCGAGAAGAGAATTGCCCCGTCCATGGGCGTTTCTTTCGTGGACAACCACGACAGCCCGATCACCAGGACGAGCAAGGACACCACAGCGATCACCTTCTGGCGGGCGCCCAGCTTGTTCCACAGTCCCACGAATTGTGTGACGGGGGAGCTGCTGGTGGTGCTGTCTTCTTGCTCGGCCATGGATGATCAGAGAGGACGCTCTACAGCGGGGTGTTCATCAGGTCGCGGTAGGCTTCGACGGCCTTGTTCTTCAGGGTGACCGCATAGCGCAGCGATACGTTCGCGCGCTCGGCTGCGATCATCATTTCGTGAATGCCGACCGTGGGGTCGCCAGCCGCGAATCGCTCGCCGAGGTCGTCGGCGGTGGCTTCCGCCTGGCGGGCGGCGTCGAGGCTCTCGGTGAGGACGTTCGAGAAACCTTCGTCGTCGGAGACCGCTTCGGCCTCCAGTGCTGATGCGGGGGGCAGCCCGCTGGGTCCTGTGACTGGATTGATCATCAGCCGCCAATCTCCGTTGCACGCTCTGCCATGGAGACGGCCGTGCCGAGTGCCGTGACTCCGGCCTCGTACGCTCGTGATGCGGTGATCATGTCGACCATCTCCTCGACCACGTTCACGTTGGGGAACGCGACGTAGCCGTTGATGTCGGAGTCCGGGTGCCCCGGGTCGTACTCGAGCCTGGGCGGTGCTTGGTCCTCTTCGATCGCCGCGACCCGTACGCCTTTGGCCGTGCCTTCAAAGACATTGTCGAACTGAAGCGCGGGGCCCCGCATGACGTCGACAGACTCCAGCGCGACTGACTTGCGTTTGTACGCACCGCCATCTGCCCCGCGGGTTGTGTTGGCGTTGGCCATGTTGGACGACGCCATGTTCATCCGCGTGCGCTCTGCAGCGAGCCCCGAGGCGGAGACTTCCATTGATGTGAAGAAATCCATGATGTGGGTCCTTTCGATCAGCCGGCGCCATCGGTTGCTGCGTAACGCAGTGCAGCCATGCGTTTGGAGATGATTCGGGAAGTTGCGGTGTAGCGGACTCGGTTGGCGTCGACCTTGGCAAGCTCTCGGTCCACGCTCACGGTGTTGCCATCGAGGCCAGCCTCAGCGCCTTCATCGTCGTAGAACGTCTCCGCGTCGCCGGCATCGGTGTTCCCGATCGCATCCTGGTGAAGACCGCTGGTGCGCTCGAGGTCGAGGTCGAGGTTCGCCACGGGCCCTCGCTCGAGCTCCAGCGGGCGGTACCCGGGGGTGTCGGCGTTGGCGACGTTGCCCGCCAGCACAGCGTGTCGGCGGCGGTGAAACGTGAGGCCGCCGGCCATGGCATCAGTCGATTTGTTGAGCCCGTTGATCATTGAGGAACCTGCTTTGTGCGGATCAGAGTTCAGTCAGTGCACGATGCGTGCCGACGTCAAAGCTTGGATCCTGAAGCGCACTTGGGTGATCGACTGTCAATGTGGTCTGCAGTGCCGTCGGTTTTGACGACAGGTTCATCCGAGCTTGCGGAGTTTCTCGACGAGCGTCGTCCGGTTGAGCCCAAGGAGCGAAGCTGCCTCGGTTCGGTTGCCGCCGGCTTTTTCCAACGCGCGCGCGATGACCTGGCCCTCGACCTTCTTGATGGCTGTGCGCAGATCAAGCTCCTCCGCGGCGTTGGGGGTCGTCGGTTTCTTTGCCCCTCGAGCGGGTTCGATACCCAGGGCGGTCGCTTCGAGCAGGGCCGAACTCGACAACACGACGGCGCGCTCGATCGCGTTGCTCAGCTCGCGCACGTTGCCCGGCCAGTTGTGCGAGGTGAGTGTGGCGGCCGTCTGCGGCGAGAGGCCCTGAACGTTTCGCCCCGCTCGCTCGTTGAACATCTCGATGAAGTGTTCCGCCAGCGGCACGATGTCCTCGGGTCGCTCCCGCAGCGGTGCGGCGTGGACCCGGATGACGTTGAGTCGATAGTAGAGGTCGAGCCGGAACTCGCCGGCGTCGACCATCGCGCGTAGGTCTCGGTGGGTTGCCGCGACCACCCGCACATCGCAGGGCACGGGCGTATCGGAACCGACCGGAGTGACCTCGCGCTCTTGCAGCGTGCGCAGCAGCTTGGATTGTGCGGTGAGGGGGAGGTCGCCGACCTCGTCGAGGAATAGCGTCCCGCCCTGGGCCGCAAGCACGCGGCCAGCGCGGGTGTTGTTGGCCCCGGTGAACGCACCCTTGGCGTGTCCGAACAGCTCGGACTCCACCAGCGTCTCGGGAAGTGCGGCGCAGTTCACCGCGACGAAGGGCCGCGCTGCGCGAGGAGAACCTTGATGAACCGCCCGTGCCAGCAGCTCCTTGCCGGACCCGGACTCCCCGGTGATCAGGACCGTCGAGTTCGTGTCCGCGCACCGCTCGATGAGCTGCAGCGAGAACTCCAGCGCGGGGCTGCAGCCCACGACATCCGAAGCAAAGCGGTCGCGCCAGGGCGTAACGGTCGAGGGGACGGCATGCGGCTTCATCGCATCCCGATCAGTAGGGCGATGCTCACGACCCGGCAATGGCCGGATACAGATCGGGACATGAACGCGCTCGCCCCGGCCGCGGATCGGCACGGAGGGCGTCGAGACTCTGACGAAACCGTCTACTGAATGACGAATTCCGTCAAATACAGGCCCGCGAGAGTGTCTGCGCCGGTTTGCTTCTCCACCCGCGCGATCAGCTCGTCGCGGATCTTCAGCTTCTTCTCCTCGCCCGTCGTGTCCTCGACGGTGAGGCCGGAGAGGTAGCGCAGGAGGTCCGCTCGAATCGCACGCTTCTTCTGCTCGACCAGTGCCACGCGCTCTTCACCGTGGACTTCCACCTCGATGGTCGCCTTGAGATACCGACTCGACTTCGGCTCGTTCAAGTTCACGACGAACGGGTCCAGTGGGACGGGTGTCGGCGGAATCGAGGGGTCGATGGCCTCCTTCTCGGGCGCCGATTGGGCGCCTGCGCTGGAGAAGACGAGGAACCCGACCGCGCCAGTCGCGAGGATGTTGACGAGCGCCAGCAACATCGGCAGCTTGGAAGGGCTGGGGGGGCCTTCCGCTTCCGCGTCGCCGTCCTTCTTGTCCTTGTCTTTGTCCTTGCTCATGGGGTGTTCCTCTTGGAGGAGATGACGACGTCAATGCGGCGGTTGAGGGCGCGGCCCTGCGTCGTTCGGTTGGTGGCAACGGGGCGGTATTGGCCGTAGCCCGCGGCGGAGAGTCGAGTGGGGTCGACACCATGTAGTTCGACCAGTTGCTCGAGAACTTCAGTGGCCCGGGCCGTAGAAAGGGCCCAGTTCGAATGAAATCCCCGTGTACCGACCGCGGTGTTGTCGGTGTGTCCTTCGATGATGACGTGCCCGTCGACCCGTCCCAAAGCCGCACCGAGCTTGGCGACGGCCTCCAACGCGGACTCGAGTACCCGGTCCTTGCCCGGTTCAAACAGCACCGAGGATCCGAGACTCAGCCGGACTCCTCGTGCGTCCGGGTTCACTCGAATTCGGCCCTCCAGGGCCGGATCACGGACAAGGCCACGGACCATTTCGTCCAAGAGGAGCTCCTGTGGTGTCGAGACAGGCGGGGGCTCAGGCTGCGGCATCGGCGGGCCAGAGAAGCCGATCGGGACGTCGCACATCGGGGGTGCCGCCACCGGTTCGGGCACCTCCGGTTCTGGAGGCGGCTCGTCTTGGGCCGCTTCCGCGCTCGGAGCCGCGCTTGCCTCGCGCTGGAGCTCTAGTGAATACAGGCCCGCAAAGAATGCGAGCAGAAGGGTGACGAAGTCCGAGTAGGACACTGTCCACCGATCCGCACCGCCGTCCAGTGGCGAACGACGCGATGTTCGCCGAATCATGAGACCGCTCGATTTCGCTGGCCCTGGGTTCGGGCGAATGAAGCGAGCTTTCGCTCGACCAGCTTGGGCTCATCGCGGCTCGCGAGCGCGCATGCTCCTTCGATCACAAGTTCCATGTCGTCCAGTTGGCCCTGAACTCGAGTTTCCATTCGGCCCGCAAGGGGCAGGAGGACGAAGTTGGCGAGGCCCAGTCCGTAGATGGTCGCGACGAAGGCCAGCGCGATGCCGCTGCCGAGCTGGTCTGGGTTGCTGACCATGCTCATGATGCGGACCAGGCCAAACACGGCACCGAGTACGCCCATCGTGGGGGCGAAGCCTCCTCCCGCCTGTAGGACATTCACCGCCATCGCGGCGCGTCGGTCGATGCGAGCAGCACTCAGCTCCAGCGTCGTTCTGATGTCCTCGGCGCTCGACCCCCTCCCCACCAGCTCGACGGCGGTGTGCAGCAGGCTGGACTCGGTCGCGACGTCGGCTGCGACACCCAGGACTGCTTGGGGTCCCCGGCGGTGTACAGCGCCCGCCATGGCGACGAACAGCCGGATCGTTTCCTCGCGCGACAATCGGTGGGATGCGGCCGGGTCTCCGCTGCGAAGGTCGAACAGGACATCGCGTAGGGCGTCCCAGCGGTACTGAACCGCGAGGGCGGCCATGGTGCCTCCCACGACGATGAGCGCTGCAGAAGGCTGGAGAAGTAGACCCAGCTCGCCGCCATCGAGGACGTGCGTGCCGACGAGCGCCAGCAGGGCGAGAAGGAATCCAACGACGACGGTCACCGCTCCTTCATGGACTCGCCAACGCACTGAGACCAGGGGGTCGTGGGGTTGTCCAGAGGCCGAATCTCGGCCGCCGCCTGTTTTGACGAGCGGTTGTTGGATCGACTGACAGTGCCGCCAACAAAAGCCTTCGAATGCGCAGGGGTAGCCCTTGGCCCGGTGGTTGCACAGCACACCAGTCGTGGACGAGAGCCTCACAGGAGACGAGCGAGAAGCCCTACGGGAGTCGATCGTCAGTAGCGTCAGCGAGCCCGAGAAGAAGGGCAAGGCTCCGAAGGCTCGTCCTGTCGCTCTCATCGCAGAGGACCAGGCCGCGGAACGGGTGATGCCCACCGCACGGCGCGTCACGGAGCGTTGGGCAACCCATGTTGGGCGAATCATGCCGCCACTGACCGGGGTGAAAGTCCAGGTCGAGTCGATCGAGCATATCGAGACCAACAATGGCGAAATCCTCGAGGCACTCCGACAAGCGTGGGTGTGCGAGATGAAGCCAAAGGTCGGAGTGGCGCCGATCGCCGTCGCCGTTTCGGGCCGCATGATTCCGGACCTGGCCTCCACGATGTTGGGGGGAACCTTCAAGCTCTCCGAGCAAAGCGTGCCAACGCCGGCGACGATCCGCGTGTTCGAAACGCTTGGTGAACGCCTCGCCGAGTCCGCGGCGTTCGCCTTTGAGCACGAGTGCGGCAGCATGCTCAAGCGTGGCTCGCATCAGCTCGGCGCCGACACATGGTCGCCGTTGGTCGACGGGGAACCGATGTTGATGGTCTCGTTCGAGATCAAAGGAGAGACCGAAGGAAAGCTCCACCTGGTGACGTCGCCGGACGCCTTGCATCGCGTTCGAACCGACGTTCGGGAGATGAAGACGGTGAGAGCCGGCGTCCGAGAGTTGCTGGGAAAACTCGAGACCGATCTGTCGGTTCAGCTCGGGACCACCAAGACCACGGCTCGCAAATTCGCGGAGTTTGGCCCGGGCTCTGTCCTGACGCTCGATGCCCTGGTCGGCGACAACGTTCGCATCTACGTGGGCGGACAGCTCCGCGCGACCGGGCGGGCAGTGTTGCTGGGCGAGATGGTCGCAGTCGAAGTGAACAGCGTGGTTTGAAGGAGAGGAAAGAACAATGAGTGCAGCAGAAGCAGTGGTTCCAGAAGACGACTCGGAGATGGTGGACGGTGCAGAGGGTGCTCCCGCCGCGGCGGCCAACGACGTTGTCGCGGCCAACGACGAGCCTCACTCGTTCGAAAAACTCCTGGCCGACGTGCCGTTCCAGGTCACCGTCGAGCTGGGGCGAGTTCGCCTCTCGCTGCGGGAGATCGGTCAACATCTGACCCCCGGGGCTGTCATCCCCTTGTCCAAGGTGACCGGGGAGAGCCTCGACATTCGAATCAACGACCGCCTCGTTGCTCGGGGCGAAGCGGTGGCCATTGGGGAACGCTACGGCGTCCGCATGGTCGAGATCCTCGATGGAGTAGACCGATGATCGATTGGAAACGCGTTTGTTTGTGGGGAGCTCTTCTGGGTGCAGCTGCACCGGCTACCGCCGAGGCAGCCGCCGCGCCAAGTGACGCACGCTCCTCGGCACCGCTTGTGACCGTCACGACCGACGACAGCGTCGAGATCCGTGTGCAGGGACTGATGCCCGACGGCGACGAAGTCGAGTGGAAGTGGGGCAAGCTGGTCGTCCCGATCGAGGCCAAGCCCGCGGCCGCGTTCGCCGAGTCGTACACCGACGCAACCGTGAAGCGAGTCGCGCTGGTCGGTGGAGAGAAGCCGCGCCTGATCGTGATGTTCCGCCACGGCTCACGCACCGCGAGGAAGCTGACCGAGGCGAGCACGATCACCAACACCGGTGACGGGTTCCGCGTGGTCATTCCCCGTCGGCACGTGCTCGAGCCCCCCGCACCGGAGCCCGTGGCCGCACCGGTTGCCGTGGCCGTGCCGGTCCACGCTCCGACCGTGGCTGCACCCGCCGCCGAGCCAGCCCCCGCTGCGCCCGAGCCCGCCGCGCAAGAGGCCGTCGCGGCTGCAGCGGTCGAAGTTGCAGAGCCGGTATCCGAGGGAGAGCCGCTCATCCTGCCCGAGCCCGGCGGCAACGTGGGCTCGTCGTCGATCGGACCGAGCAGCAAGAGCATGTATGGCACGCTTGGATTCACCTTCGTGTTGCTGGCCATCGGGGGGGTGTTCCTCTACTGGAAGCGTCGCTCCGGCACGACTCTGGGAACCCCACGTGGGTTCACCGTGATGGGCAACCAGGTGCTCGGACCCAAATCGCGCATCGTGCTGATGGGCCTTGGCGACCGCCGCATGTTGCTCGCGGTGAGTGAGGCCGGGACGACAGTTGTCGACAAGTGGAGCGAAGACAGCGGGTACGTGCCGTCGACGTCCGTGCGCGCCGAAGGGGGCCTGGACGAAGGTTCGCTGGCGGCAATCGAGTTCGGGATGCCGATCGAGCCACCCTCGCGCCGTAGCAAAGCGCAGCGGGACACGCTCCGGGCCTACGACCCGCCGGCTCCGGATGTCTCCGAAGACGAGAACGCCGAGAGCACCGCAGTCAACGGTTTGCGCGCGCTTCGGCAACAGATCGAAAACGGTCAGGAAGAGACCGAGGAAGACGACGCCTGGTCCCAGGCATTGGCCGCAGGAATTCGCCGGAGCGCCTAATCCGATGTTGTCCCGCCTCACCACCATACTCGGGGTCTCCCTCGCGAGCCTGAGCTACGCTACGACAGTGTGGGCCGCCGAGCCCCAGACGGTCACGCTTAGCACGGAGCCATCGCCCAGCATGATTCCGCTGGTGGTGATCTTCGGGCTGATGTCGCTGTTGCCGGCGCTGGTCCTGACCACGACCTGTTTCACCCGGTTCGTGATCGTCTTCTCGTTCCTCAAGACCGGTCTAGGAACGCAGGGAGCACCGCCCAACCAAGTGTTGGTCGGCCTCGCACTCTTCATGACCGCGTTCGTGATGGCCCCGGTTGCCACCGAGATGTACGAGAAGGCGGGCAACCCCTACATGCAGGGGGCGCTCGATGAGGCCGGAGCCTACGCCGCCGCCGAGCCGATCGCGCGCGAATGGCTGATGCCTCGGACCCGCCCCGAAGACTTGGCGCTGTTCTACGACTACACCAGCGACCCCCGTCCACACACGGCAGACGATGTGCCGCTTCGCATTGCGGTGCCGGCGTACATCCTGTCCGAGCTTCGCACCGCGTTTCAGATGGGTTTGCTCGTGTTGCTGCCGTTCTTGGTGATCGACCTGGTTGCTGCGACCGTGCTGTCGAGTTTGGGCATGGTGATGTTGCCGCCGACGCTGGTGTCCCTGCCGATCAAGCTGCTTGTGTTCGTGATGGCCGATGGGTGGAACGTGTTGGTGATGTCGCTACTCAGAGGAGTCGCAACATGAGTGGCGACCCGATGCTGCTGGAGCTGCTGTACGCGGCACTCATCACGGCGGCCAAGATCTCCGTCCCCATCCTGTCGGCCTCGCTGGTCGTTGGACTGACGACGGCATTGCTTCAGGCGGCGACCCAGTTGCAGGAGAACGTGATCTCGTTCGTCCCCAAGCTGGTGATCGTCGGGCTGACGCTCATGGTTTCCGGAGACTGGATGCTCATGACGCTCACCGACTACGCACGGTTGGTCATTCGGCAAAGCGGTGAGCTCGGCGTGGTGCCGGGCGCCATGGCACCCACGCCGCAGGACGAGCTCGAGTGACGCCGTGGCACGAGATTCCCGGGCTGGGTCTCGTGCCGGGCTTCTTGTTGATCTTCGTCCGACTCGCGGCATTTCTGTGGGCCGCGCCGCTGACCGGTGACGGCCGACTTCCGCCCAAGGTGCGTGTTGCCACCGCCGCTCTGGTCGCGGCGGCGTTCTCCAGCCTCCACGATGTGCACGGCTCACCAGAGCTGGTGCTGCAGGTCCCGCTCGAGCTTGGGGTTGGCTTCATCGCGGGCTTCACCGCCCGACTGATGCTCGCCGGGCTCGAGGTCGGCGGCGAAGTCATCGGCATGCAAATGGGGCTTGGGTTCGCAGGAACCTTTGATCCTTCGCTCGGAGACATGGCGCTGCCCATGCGCCGCATCGTGTTCGTGATCGCCAGCTTCGCGTTCATCTCGGTGGGCGGAATCCAGAACGTGGCCCGTCTCGCCATGCTGCCTCCAACCGACGTCACGGTTTTGTTCATGTCCTTCGGTTCCCTGATGCGGGCATCGGGCGAGATGTTCCTCGTGGGCATCCACCTCGCGCTGCCGATCTTGGTCGCCGTCACCGTTGCCAACATCGCGATGGGCCTGGCCAACCGCGCCGCGCCGGCACTCAACGTCTACTCCGTCATGCTGTCACTCACCGGGCTGATGGGCGCGGGCGTGTTGCTGCTGACCGCCCCGTTGATGGCCTCGGAGATTCTGAGCCGCGCCTATCAAGCGATGACCTCACTCCCCGGTTTCCACTGAGCCGAGCTGATCCATGGCGGAAGAAAACAAGGATCAGAAAACACAAGACCCAACACCGAGGCGCAAGGAAAAGGCCCGGCGCGACGGTGACATTGCGCGGTCCAAGGACCTGACGCTGTGGGCAACATTGGTCGGCGGATTCGTGGGTGCCGGAGCGTTCGGCAAAGAAACGCTGGAGCTGATGATGCAGTACATGCAGCAGCGCTGGAGTGCGCTCGATGCTGCAGTGGATCCGCCCGCGGTGTTCGAGGCGTTCTGGATCATCCTCCAGGCTTCACTTCCGGCGGCTCTTGGAGCCGTTCTAGGGTGGACAATCTCCAGTGCCGCTCAGCTTGGCTGGCCGCCCGCGCTCACCACACCCAAGTTCAACATCACCAAGATCATCACCTTCTCCGGCGCCAAGCAGATCTTCGCGCCCAAAGAAGCTGCTGTTCGTGGCGGCATGGCTGCGGGCAAGGTGCTCCTCGTGCTCGCGGCCGCGGGTGCGGCGATCTACAAGGAGCTGGACCTGATCGTGTCGATCCCCGCGCTCGCACCAGGTGCGCTCGGGGATGCGTTGGTACCCGTCGTCGAGCGGACGGTGAAGTACGGCGCCGGGGTTCTTGCGGTCATGGCTGCCGTCGACATCTGGCATCAGAAGCGGACGCACGGGCAGAAGATGAAGATGTCGATGGAAGAGGTGAAGCGGGAGATGAAGGAGAGCGAAGGCGACCCCGCGTTCAAACAGAAGCGTCGCCGCCGGGCGCAGGAGCTTGCTCGAAAACCGCGGCCGGAGATTGTGGTGCCCACAGCGGATGTGGTGATCGTCAACCCGACCCACTATTCGGTTGCGCTGCGGTATGACAAGAACAAGGAGAACGCGCCGAGAGTTGTGGCGAAGGGCGTGGACGGGATGGCGGCGAAGATCCGCGAGGTCGCGCGGGAGAACGGTGTGCCCGTTGTCGAGAGGCCTCCGCTTGCACGGTTGATGCACAAGCTTGTGGGCGAGGGGGATACGATTCCTGAGGACCTGTACAACGCGGTGGCAGAGGTGCTGGCGTATGTGTATCGGTTGAAGAACCGGATCGAGTAGGCGGGCTGGCTGAGCGGACCAGCGAGTAGCACTGGCGATGCCTCCACTGGCCTTGGGCTAGACGAACTCGAAGACCCCCCGGTGCCATACGACAGCAGCAGCTACAACGTCAGTGTTCGCTTCCTCCTCATTCGAGAGGGTAGTTCAGTCGCTCGAGCACCCTGCCGCGTTTCGTTGAGTTCCCCTCACCAGGTCCACACACCGGAGTTGGGTCTGTACCCGCACAGCGCAGGCCGCGAGCTCACAAGCTGCGGTATGCTGGAACGACGTTGGACCTTGTCTCCGAGATTCTTCAGATTGCGGCCGCCTTCGACCAGGCAGAAGTCGGCTATGCGGTCTGCGGTGGCGTTGCGGTGACCGCCTATGGCGCACCTCGCTCGACCGAGGATGTTGACGTGTTGGTCCTGCCGGCCGATGTGCAACGGGCGCTCGATGCTGTGCGGCCCCTGGGGTACGTCTTCGTGGCGTTGCCGCTGAGGTTCGACGAAGGCAGCCCGCAAGCCCGGGAGGTCCAGCGCGTCACCAAGATCGATGCAGGTCAGCACCTGGTGCTCGATCTTCTCCACGCGTCTGGTCCATTCGAGGGGTCGCTCGACGATGCGGTGACGGTTGAGCTTTCCGACGGGGCGCTCCGTCTGGTTTCGCTGCAAATGCTTCGCAAGATGAAGCGCCTGGCCGGCCGCCCCAAGGACCTCGGCGACCTTGCCGCGTTGGAGGAGCAGGAGTCGTGAGCGGCGGATTCATTCCCGACCCACAGCTTGTCGCGGCCCGCCTCCGCCAAGGAGCCGAGCTGTTCCGTTTCCGGGATGCAGCCGGAGCACGAGCCGCGATGGAGGGGGGGTTGGCCGACGATGGAGTGATTGGTGAGAACCGGGGCGACTTCGCAGACGCCGTTGAGCGGAGGCTTCGGTTGTTGACCCAGCTCAACCGCCGTCGGGAGTTCATTCGCGCTGCTGTGTGCAAGGCGGACCCTGGGCGGGACCCCCAATCCTGTCTCTCGCTAGCCTGAAGAACCGGATCGAGTCGGGGCGTCAGTGTTCGCAGCATCCGCCGATACCGGCGGGAATGCAGACCGAGTACGGGACCTCTTGATGGCTTCGGCGGGGTTGCTTGTGCCCGACAAGCGCCCTCTTCGTGCCTTGCGCTGGACTCTGCTGGACACGCCTGTCCCGATTCCACCGAACTGAGGACACCCCTTGGGCCCCGCCAGCCGGACCGATCCTGGACACCGACCTGCGCGCTTGGACGCCGGGCGCCGCCGCGGTCCGCCGATCCTGCGCCGCGCCCTCACCCGCGTCCCGAAGCCGGCCGTCCGGGCCCTGGATGTGGACACTCGCCGCACCGATCGCACTGGCCCTTACGTATCGGCCGACCAATAGAACAGTTTAGTGGCAACTCAAGAAGCCAGCGCGGGCGGGCGCAACGTGGGGGACGCGATCGGAGCGGTGCTCATGGTGGGCGTCCTTGCACTGGCGGTGCTTCCGTTGCCCCCGGCGCTGCTGGACCTGCTGATGTCGGCGAGCCTGTGCGTCTCGCTGCTCATCTTCTTGGTGGCGATGTATGTGGAGAAGCCGCTCGACTTCTCGTCGTTTCCGTCGCTGCTCGTTCTGGTCACGCTGTTTCGGCTGAGCCTCAACGTCGCCTCGACCCGCAACATCCTTCTTCACGGGGGCGAGGGTCTCGACGCGGCAGGCCAGGTCATCGCGGCATTCGGCGAGTTTGTCGTCGGCGGCAACTTCGTCGTTGGCGCGGTGGTGTTCCTCATCCTGGTCTTGGTGAACTTCATCGTGATCACAAAGGGTGCCGACCGAATCTCTGAAGTCGGCGCTCGCTTCACATTGGACTCGTTGCCGGGCAAGCAGATGGCGATCGACTCCGACCTGGTCGCGGGTCTCATCGACGAGAAGACGGCCCGCAAGCGTCGCGAAGAAGTCCAAGCCCATGCGGAGTTCCACGGGGCGATGGACGGTGCTTCCAAGTTCGTTCGCGGAGACGCGATCGCGGGGCTGATCATCGTCGCGATCAACCTCATCGCTGGCGTCATCGTTGGCGTGATGCAGCACGGGTTGTCGCCGCTCGAGTCGGCCGAGACCTACAGCATCCTGTCCATCGGTGACGGCCTGGTCTCGCAGCTTCCCGCTCTGCTCGTTTCGACGGGTGCGGCTCTGTTGGTGACGCGAGACAGCAACGCGACCGGGGGCATGATGTCGTCCCTCACCGGGCAGCTCATCATGCGCCCGAAGGCTGCTTGGGCTACGGGCGCGGTTCTTGGACTCCTTGGCGTTGTCCCTGGAATGCCCCACTTCCCGCTGCTTGCGGTCGCCGGGGTCGCGTGTGCGATGGGCTACGTCGGGGACAAGCGCGTCAAAGAGGCCACCACCCCGACGCGGTCTCGAGCCGTCGATGCGAAGAAGAAGGCCGAGCTCGACCGCAAGCGCCTGCTTGACCCCGAAGCGCAGAAGCAAGAGATCGCCGAGGTGCTTCCGGTCGACCTGGTGTCGATGGAGCTTGGAATCCAGCTGCTTCCGCTTGCCGACCTCAGCCGCGACGGGGAGTTGCTCGGGCGCATCGCTGGTGTGCGCAAGCAGATGGCGAAGGAGCTGGGCTTCATCGTTCCGCCGGTCTCGATTCGAGACGACGTGGGAGCCAAGCCGTCGAGCTACAAGCTGCTCATCTCGGGCGTGAAGGTTGCCGAAGGGGAGATTCGTGTTGGGCGGATGCTCGCCATCGACCCCTCCGGCCAGGCCACCGCGAACTTGCCCGGTGCAATGGTGCGCGAGCCGACCTTTGGTCTTCCCGCCAAGTGGATCGCGCCGGGCCAACGCAGCACCGCGGAGACGGCGGGTTGCACGGTTGTGGACGCCTCATCGGTCATCGCCACACACCTCACCGAGGTCGTCAGGCAGCACGCCGCAGAACTTCTTGGAAGAAAAGAGGCTCAGGAGCTTGTGGACCTGGCCGGACAACGCAACGCAAAGGTTGTGGAGGAACTCATCCCGCACTTGCTGTCGCTCGGACAGGTGATTCAGGTGCTCCGTTCGCTCCTTGCCGAAGGTGTGTCCCTTCGAGACACGCGATCGATCCTCGAGACCCTCGCGGACAACGCGGCGCAGACCAAGGACGTCCACGAACTCACCGAGCTGGTCCGGCAGCGCCTCTCGCGTCGCATCACCGAGCAGTTCGTCGATGCACAAGGTCGGCTGCGGGCCATGGTGCTGGAGCCCAAGGCCGAAGAGCTACTTCGCCGTGGACCTCGTGGCGGCGATGCGTCGGGCCTGACCAAGCTCACCCAAACGCTTGGCGACGCTGCAGAGCTGGCGGCTCAGCGCGATGAGCCCCCGCTTCTCATCGTCGCACCGGACGTCCGCCGCACGGCATCCGCCATCGCGCAGCGCCACATCCGAGGGCTTCGTGTCATCAGCTACCGCGAGGTCGACCCCTCGGTTCCCCTCAGCGCAACCCGCATCATCGACACTGACGGTGTCCGGATGCCGGAGGCCGCATGAAGCTTCGGAAGTTCAAGGCGGAGTCGATGCGCGAGGCTTTAGCCCGCGTGAAGAAGGAGCTTGGACCCGAGGCTCTGATCATCGCGACCAAGCCGGTCAAAGGTCCGGGCGGAAAACGAATGCTGGCGGTCACGGCGGCCGTCGATGAGGGTGAAGGCAAGTCGGCGACGGGAGAGCGCTCGTCCTCCGAGGCCACATTGTCAGCCCGGGCTGATTCGGCGGCGGAGCTTGCCGAGGCCATGCTTCCACTTCGCTCCGAGCTGCGCGCTCTTCGGAGCCTGGTCCGAAACACGCGACCCACAAAGAACGTCAACAACAAGGCGTTGCTCGAAGAGGTCGCCGAGCTCAAGCGCATGGTCACTTCGATGTCCCGCCGTCCGAAGATCGATCGCGAGGCACTCGAAGAGGCGAGCACCGGTCGCACCATCGCTCGCAAGGCAGAGGGGCGCGTGCGCGTCTTGATCGGTCCGACCGGCGTGGGCAAGACGACCACCATCGCGAAGATCGCCGCGAACGCTGCGTTGCTCGAGCGCAAGCGTGTTCACATCATCTCGCTCGACAACCACCGTGTCGGAGCCCCGGCTCAGATCAAGGCGTTCGCCCAGATGATGGGTGTACCCGTGACGCTGGTCCGCCACGCACCGACCGAGCTGCCCGCAGCGCTCGAACAGTCGGCCAATGCTGAGCTGGTGCTCGTAGACACCGCCGGCCGCAGCCTCCGAGACCTTCGTGCACCTCGCATGCTCGAGCAGCTGATCAACCGGTTGCCCAAGCCCGAGATTCACCTCGCGATGGCGGCAGGCACCAGCGCCTTCGACATCGACACCATCATCGCTCGTTATGCGCCGATCGGCGTCTCTCGCTTGCTCTTTACGAAGGTCGACGAAACCGCCGACCTCCGCGAGCTCGTCCTCACTCCCGCGCGCCACAACATCCCCGTTGGCTACGTGACGCGCGGCCAAAAAGTCCCCGAAGACATTCAAGTCGCAACCAAGAAACTCCTCATGTCGATGGCAACTGAAGGTCAAGAATTCATGGAGGTCGCGTGAACACGATGGCTGACGTCATTTCACTCGATCGCTTCCGTACGGCGCAACGCCGTGGCAAGCCGCAACCGGGAACGACAATCGCGTTCACTGGGGGAAAGGGCGGAGTCGGCAAGAGCTTCGTGGCCGCCAATGCCTCCGTCTGGATGGCGAAGAACGAGCTGCGCACGCTGACCGTCGACGGCGACTTCAGCATGGCCGATCTCAACCTGCTGTTCGGGTTGGCGCCGGAGCGCAGCGTCCTGGACGTGCTGCGAGGGATGCCGGTCGAGAGCGTTCTCGAGCATGCACATGGCATCGACCTGCTCCCTGGTCTCAACGGCAACTCGATGCTCGCGAACCTGGACCCTGCCCAAGCCGCATCCATCTACGTGGAGATCGAGACCCTCCGCGATGACTACGAGGCGACCGTCATCGACGCGCCCACCGGTTTGTCGGATGTCGGGATCGAGATGTGCGCCCTGGCCAGCCATGTGGTGCTGGTGCTCTCTCCAGAGCCGACCTCGCTCGCGGATGCGTATGCATGCTTGAAGGCGCTCACCGCCCGGGTGGGTCTGGATCGGGCGTTCGTTGTGGTGAATCGGGTCGACAGCGCCTCGGATGCCCACGACGCATACACTCGGCTCGAGGCGCTCGTGTCCCGTTTCTTGGGCGTTGAGCTGTGCGAGCTGCCCTACATTCCGGCCGATCCCAGGGCTGCAACCGCGTGTGCACTTGGAAGCCCGGTGTTGCTGCAGTACCCCGACGCCCCGGCGTCGCGCGCGTTGTCCTCGATGCTGGCGACCGTGTCGTCGATGTCCCCCTCGACCTTCACCCACGACGCATTCGTGATCCCCGGGCCGGAGGAGTTCACCCGACCCGGGGCCATGGAGGACGTGAGATGAACGGCTACGGGCATCTGGGACGGGCCGGCTCTCGCCGGAGCCTCCGCGACCAGCTGGTTGTGGAGCATGCCCCCATCGCGCGCCGCATTGCATTGCGCATGGCTCGGCGGCTGCCTGACCCGGTGCTCGTAGATGATGTTGTCGCGGCCGCGTACTTGGGCCTGACCCAAGCCGCGGAGCGATACGACGCCAAACGCGGTGAGCCTTTCTTGGGGTTCGCGGAACAGCGGATTCGGGGGGCGGTGTACGACGAGCTTCGTCGCGCAGACATCCTGCCCCGCCGCCAGCGCCAAAAAGCCAAGCGAGTTCAAGACACGATGCGGCGTTTGGAACAGAAACTCGGGCGCGCCGCAGACGATCAGGAGGTCGCGACCGACCTCGGCGTTTCGGTGTCCGAGTATCGCAAGGACCTCGAGCAGCTGACGCACGTGGCCGTTGTGGAGTTTCAAGAATACCCGGCGTCGACGGCGGACTCGCCCGTCTCCGTCGCCGAGCGCCGCGACCTGTTGTCGAAGGTCATGAAGGCGCTTCACCTGTTGCCGTCCCGAGACGCCCAGCTGTTGTCGCTCTACTACATCGAAGAACTCACCTACGCAGAACTCGGAGAGATCTTCAGCATCTCCGTCGGACGCGTGAGCCAGCTTCACGCCCGCGCCATCACCCGGTTGCGGACGAAGCTGGAAGAGCCGGCCCAGATCACGGAGCAAGCAGCATGAGTGACGGACTCTACGTCGCGATGTCGGGTGCCGTGGCGCAAGAGCGCGCCATGGATGTCACTGCCAACAACGTCGCGAACGCGAACAGCACCGGATTCCGTGCGGAGCGCATCACGTTTGAGGAGGTCCTTGGTGACCAGGGAAACCTGTCGTTCGTGTCCGCCGACGAAGCCGCGGTCGATACCAGCAAGGGGGAGCTCCGGACCACAGGGAACCCGCTCGACGTCGCCGTTGACGGTGATGGGTGGTTCGCGATGGAGACCCCCGACGGCCCTCGCTACACCCGCTCGGGCGCGTTTCGCATCGGCCCCGGCGGCGCACTCATGGACGAGCGCGGAAATGGCGTGCTCGATGTTGGCAACAAGCCTCTGTTGATCCCCGGAGGCGCCAAGGACGTCACAGTGGACCCCGCGGGCCAAGTGCTCGCCGATGGTGTCCCTGCGGGACAGATCCAGATCGTGTCTCTCAACGACGGTAAGCTTCGCAACGAGGGGGGAAACCTCTACTCCGCCCCCGGCGGCGTCAAGCCCGTCGACAATGCCGCGGTGGTCTCCGGCCACCTCGAACAGGCCAACTTCGACCCGGTGCGAGGCATGGTCGACCTAATTCGGATCTCGCGAAATCACGAGAGCCTGCACCAAATGATGACGACCTACCGCGAGATCGACCAGCGCGTCGTTCGTGAAATCGGCGGGGCCTGATGCGCCCCACAGGAGAGCAACCATGATTCGAGCACTGTCCACGTCCGCCACAGGCATGACCGCCCTGCAAACCAAGCTGGACGTCACCGCCAACAACGTCGCCAACTCGCAGACCGCAGGCTTCAAGCGCGGCCGAGCCGAGTTCGAAGACCTCATGTACCAGACGCTGCGTGCGCCTGGCGCAGCCGCGGGTGCCAACAACAAGGCCGGTACTGGGCTTCAGGTGGGGCTCGGGGTCCGGGTCGCGGGTACCTCGCTCGATACGGGTGAGGGCGACTTGAAGCAGACGGGCAACCCGTTCGACATCGCGATCGCCGGGCGAGGATTCTTTGCGCTGCAGGACCCGGACGGAAACCCCGTCTACACCCGAAACGGCTCGTTCCACCTCGACGCCGAAGGCCAGATGGTCAGTGGGGAGGGCTACGGTATGGCGGCGCAGATTGTGGTGCCACCCGACGCGGAGAGCGTGACGATCGGTGCGGACGGGATCGTGACTGCCTCGATCGCCGGAGAGACGGAGCCGGTAGAACTCGGGCAGATCGAGATCGCGAACTTCGCCAACCCTGCGGGCTTGCAGGCGATCGGGAAGACGTTGTTCACGGAGACCGCAGCATCCGGCACCGCAATCGTCGGCATTCCGAACACCGAGGGTGCCGGGGGTCTCGAGCAAGGGATGCTCGAGATGTCGAACGTGCAGGTCGTCGAAGAGATGATCGATCTCATCAGCGGTCAACGAGCCTACGAGGTCAACTCGCGGGTCGTTCAAGCCGCCGACGAGATGCTCCAGCAAACCGCAAACCTCCGCTAGGCCCCATCATGTTGCGCATACTCATCCTATCCGCGTTGGTGTGTCTCGGCGGGCCGAAGGCCGAGGACGAGCCAACGGATCCGTTCGCGGAGTCGCGGAAGTCGATCCAGAAGGACATCACCAAGCAGCTCGAGCCCGACCTCCCGGGCGACCTGATCATCGGCGAAGTCTCGGTCCCCACGACCTTCGTGCTCGAGGAGGGCGACTCGGTCCGGGCCCAGTGGAGGCGCACGCCCAAGGAGGGCAACGCCTTTGCGTTGGTGGAGCTCATGCGCGACGACGCGGTGCAGCGTCGAGCGTTTGTACGAATCAAGCTGCTGGCCGTGCACGAAGTCTTGGTGGCGCAGCGCGAGCTTGCCGAGGGAGAGGTCATTTCAGCGGGGGACTTGGGGCTCGAGCCTCGGATCGGGACCGAGGGGGTTGCTCTGGCGCCCATCAGTCTGATCGGCTCGTCCGTCCTCGAGGATGTTGAGTTTGGGCAGCTTGTCACCTCGACCAACATCGCGCTTCCGACTCCCATCGCTCGTGGCACCGCTGTCAAGGTTGTCGTCCGGGTGGGCGGAGCGCGCATCGAAAGTCACGGCCGCTTGGAGGCGACCGCGCGACCCGGGGAGCAGGTGCGAGTTCGGGTCAAGGCGACGCGGAAGGTCGTGCAGGGCCTGCTCGTCGACCCCAAGACGGTCGAGCTTGCCGGGGGCGCGCTATGAAGCTCGCCGCTCCACTGTTCCTGGGCGTCTTGCTCGTGGGTTGTGCGGGTCCACCGAGGCACATCGCGCCCTATTCCCCGAAGGAGAGGGACTTTGACCGTGGTGCCTACGCACCGAGGCAGCAGGCGTCTCCTGGGAGTCTCTACGCGGATCAGCGCGGGTGGTTCGAGGACGATCGAGCGCGCCGGGTCGGAGACCTTCTCGTCATTCAGATCGACGAGCGCGAGACCGCGTCCCGCACCTCCTCGACCAAGCTCGGCCGAAAGGGGGCCAATGGATTCACAGCCCCAAAGGCGCTCGGGCTGATGAAGAAGCTCCAAAAAGAGTTCCCCGGCATGGACCCCGAGGAGTTGGTCACACTCACCTCGGACCACAGCTTCAACGGCAACGGTAAGACCCAGCGCAGCGGTCGTCTGTCCGCCACGCTTCCGGTCCGTGTGAAGGACGTGATGCCCAACGGCGACCTGTTCGTCGAAGGCACCAACGTGGTGATGGTCTCCAACGAAGAGCATCACCTCTACGTCAGCGGGCTGGTCCGACCCGTAGATATCAAGGCGGATAACTCGGTGTCGTCGTCTCGCATCGCCAACGCCGAGATCGAGTACATCGGGCGCGGAGATGTCAACGACCAGCAGCGTCCTGGATGGGGCTCGCGTGCGCTCACTCGAGGAGCGCCCTTCTGACCGAGGCGCTTGGGGCGTGAACAACGTCCCCAAGTGACCCTGGATCGTTTTGAGCCACGCCGTACAAGGAATTCGACCCATGCGTACCCGTCTCCCCTCTTTGTTGGCAGCCCTTGCCTTGACCGCCGCAACACTCGGCTATGCCGAGCCCGCGAGCGCGTCGCGGCTGAAGGAACTCGCCGATGTGGAGGGCTTTCGCGAGAACCCACTGGTCGGCTACGGCATCGTCGTCGGCCTGCAGGGCACCGGAGACAACAGTTCCGACATCGCCACGCGGCAGTCGCTTTCGCGCCTCATGAACCACCTCGGGGTTCAAGTCGAGGCGGGTCAGATCAAGGCCAAGAACGTCGCCGCGGTCATCGTGACCGGGACCCTTCCGGCCTTCTCGAAGCCGGGCGCGAAGATCAACGTCACGGTGTCCTCAATGGGGTCGGCCAAGAGTCTGCAGGGCGGGACGCTCATCGCGACGCCGATGAAGGCGAGCAATGCCAAGACGTACGCCGTGGCGCAAGGCAGCCTGTCGCTCGGAGGTTTTGCGGTCAGTGGCAAGAGCGGTTCAGGCACCACCAAGAACCACCCGACAGTTGGAAAGATCCCCAGCGGAGGCGTGCTCGAGCTCGCCGCGCCCGGAACGATGCCGAAGAAGACGGTGGTCTTGCTCCTGCGTGAGGCCGACTTCACGACCGCGACACGAACCGCCAAGGCGATCAATGCTCGGATGGGGACGCCGCTCGCCAAGGTACGGGATGCGGGCACTGTCGAAGTCAAGATCAGCCCCACGTGGACCAAGCGCGTCTCTGCCCTGGTGGCCACGCTCGAGTCCGTCGAAGTCACGCCGGACGCACCAGCACGGATCGTGATCAACGAGCGTACGGGGACCGTCGTCGTCGGCTCCCACGTGACGATCTCCGAGGTTGCCATCGCCCATGGCGGCATCACGGTCCGAGTGAAGGAGAAGAAGGTGGTCTCCCAACCGGACGCCGGGCTCATCGGCGGTGGCGGTGGCGACACCAAGGTCGTGCCTGAGACAGAGGTTGAGGTTGAGGAGAGTGAAGGCGAGCTCCACCTCATCGAGGGCGCCGCCAACGTCGGCGATGTGGCAGGGGCGCTCAATAGCTTGGGTGTGAAACCCCGTGACCTCGCCGCGATCTTCCAAGCCCTTCAAGCCGCAGGCGCCCTGCGAGCGGAGATCAAGTTCCTGTGACTGCAAGCAGCCCCATTGGCGGCGGCCCCTCGGACCAAGCTGGCGCTGCGAAAGCGGCACAACAGCTGGAGGCTTACTTCCTGCGCCAGGTGCTATCGAAGATGCCCAAAGGGGCGATGTTCGGTGGAGATGGTGCGGCCGCGTCCACCATGCACGGCATGTTCACCGAGGCGATCGCCGACGCGGTCTCACAGAGCGGTGATGTTGGGCTCGCGGCGCAACTACAGAACGCGATTGCCGGATCGGAGCCGACCGACATCCCGCCGCCCACGAATGACCAAGACCCGCTGGCGATCGCCGACGAGATTTCGGCAATGCGAGTCCGGGACGTCGGTTCCTCGATCGAATCGTTGGAGAAGGAAGGAGCAGAATGAAAATTGTAGGACAACCGGTGCGCAATGACCTGCCGATCGCGGCGGACACAGAACGCGCCAAGGCGGCCCGTGCGGACGGTCCGGTTCGGGCAGAAGCCGATAGCGTCAAGTTCTCGAGCTCTGCGAACGAGGCGGCGGTCTCCCTGTCGTCAGACGGCGCCGCGGCCTCCGAGCGTGTCGCGCGGATCAAGGCGGACATCGAATCCGGTGGCTACCCGATCGACTTCGAGAAGCTGGCGGAGAAGATTCTCGACGACGAGTTGGGGCGCTTCCTGTGATCGAGGCACTTCGCGAACTGTTGGACGGTTTGGGGCGGGTTCTCGAGGCCGAGCGCGATGCCATCGCGGGCCTCGACCTCGCGTCTTTGGAGTTCCTCACCGCGGAGAAGATCCAGCTCACCCAGTCCGTGGAAAAGGCGCTGGTCCGGCCCGAGCTTCGCGACGACCCGACGCGCCGCCGCGAGGTCGCCCGTGCGATCTCGTCGTTGCGCCGTAAGGCGGCGGTGAACAGTATCCTGCTGCAGGACGCGCAAAGCATGCTGTCGCGGGTACGACCGGACATTCCGGTGAGCCTCACGTACGACCCCCGTGCCTGCAACGTTCGTGCTCGCGCGGCCAACGAGCAGGGTCTCGCTCGAACGGGCGTCAATGACTAACCTCTTCGGGCTCCTGGGTCTGGGGGGACGCGCCTATCAGGCGCACTCCGCTGGCGTTGCGACCATCGGTAACAACGTCTCCAACGTTTCCACCGAGGGCTACTCCCGTCAACGGGTTGAGCTGGGGGCCGACATCGTCCTCGGCGGTGTGCGGGCCGATGGTTCGTACAGAAGTGAGGACCTGCTGCTCGCGTCCAGGGAGCGCGACAACGCGAGCTCTCTGGGCTTCGCCTCATCGAGCACGAGCGCACTCCTGGGTCTGGACGCCTCTCTGTCCGCTGGTGGGTCCGCGCTACCCGAGTCGATCTCCGCGTTCTTCGACGGGCTCAACGCATTGCAAGCATCCCCTCTCGATGGTGCGCGGATGCAGGATGTCGTACAGCGTGCACGGTCGATGGCGGAAGGGTTCGCCGACGCGGCCAACGCGATCACAACCTCCGGCGAAAACGCTCAGTATCGGGCGGAGATGCTCGCCGGAGAGATCAACGATCTCTCGTCCACCATCGCTGCCGCCAACGAAACCCTCACGCTCTACGACAACCCGGGGCTCGCCGACCAGAGAGATCTGGCAGCGGCTCGGCTCGCGGAACTCGTCGGAGGGGCCGCGCGGATCGATCCTGACGGAAACATGCGCTTTGTTGCCAATGGCGGCGCGGTCCTGGTGGACGGCGATCGCACTCACCCGATCAACGTGTCGTCGCCCGCGGGAGATCCGACCTCCGTCACCGTGACGGTGGGCTCCGGTCCATCGCCGCGGGATGTGACCATGGAGATCGGTGCCGGCCAGCTCGGCGCGGAGATCGAGTTCATCACGAACACGGTGGGCGACACGTTGACCCAGCTCGATGAACTCGCGTTCGACTTCGCTACCGCGGTCAACGGCATTCACACCGCGGGGCAAGCTGCGGACGGCACGACTGGACTGCCGGTCTTCGACATTCCTCTGGTCCCGGCAGGAACGGCGTCGGCCATCTCGGTCAACCAGGTTCTTCAAGACGACCCTTCACTGCTCGCCACGGCTACGCTTGGTGAGCCCGCGGGAGACATTGGCGGCATCACGAGTTTGCTCGCCCTCCGAGAGGGGTTGACCGCTGCTGGTGGGACACGGACCGCGACAGACGAGGCGATCAACATTCTGGCGGGCGTAGGCCGGCTGGCCAACGATGCACAGGCTGCGGAGAGCCTTCATCGCGCCCGCGGGGAGATGCTCGGCGCTCAACGGGACTCCTTGTCCGGGGTGAGCATCGAAGAGGAGATGCTCCGGCTCTCCGAGTTCCAGCGCGCTGCTGAAGCTGCGTCGACCTACGTTTCAACCATCGACCAAATGCTCGCCAACCTGCTCTCCACGCTTTGAACTGACATCCGCTGAAGGAACACCATGCGCATCACCGAAACCCGAATGTTGCGGCTGATGAGCGGCCGGACGATGGAGACGCAATCCTCCATCGCAAAAGCTGGCACAGAGGTGACCACGGGCGTGGCCGTGCATCGCCCGTCGGACGACCCCGTGCGCTGGGCCGATGGCATGCGAACCAAGTTGAGCATGGACCGACGGGACATGCACGAGTCCACGGTCGAACGGGCTCGCGACAACCTGACCCGGGTCGACGCCGCACTCGGTGACTTGGTGGATCAAATGGGCCGGGTCCGCGAGCTGGCGCAACTCGGCGCGAGCGAGAGCTATGACGCTTCGGGTCGTACCGCCGCCGCAATCGAAGTGGGGACGCTCTTCAACAGCATGTTGGCATCGGCGAACGTTCGCTCGATCGACGGCGAGTATCTGCTCGCTGGGTCGAACAGCGACGTCGCGCCGTTTGACGCCGCTGGTGTCTACACTGGCAACGACATCTCCAGAACGCTGGAGGCCAGCGACGGTACGTTCAAGCAGGTCGGCGTGACCGGGACGATTCTCACCGCCGCAGAAGGTGTCGATATCTTCGGAATGATCTCCGGGTTGCAGGCTGCTCTCGAGGCGAACAACCCGGACGCCGTCCGTGCGTTTCTCGATGAAGACCTCGCGGACGCGATCGAGCAGTTGGCGTACGCGCAAGTGGAGACGGGGGTGACGTCCAACTCCTTGGACCAGAGCCTTGGCATGCTCGATGACCTCGAGGTGTCTTTGGCGCAGTCCTTCGAAGGCTCGATCGGTGCCGATCCGATCGAGGCCGCGACGTGGCTTGCGAACCTGAGCAACGAGCTCGAGGCGAGCCGCGTCGTTTCGGAACGGATCGTCTCTTTGATGTCCTTAGGCGGCTGAACGAGGGCCCGGGGGTAAACCAACTTCGGGTTGGACCGAATCTCCCTGTGAAGCCGGAACCCATAGCCCGGCACCGAACCCGACCCCCACACCCCCCCCAACCAGAGGAACGCAACGATGACCTTCTCGATGATCAGCAACGCCACCAGCCTCGGCGCACAAAAGAACTTCATGATGACCCAGAAGGCTCTGGGTAAGTCGATCGGCCGGTTGAGCTCCGGTCTGCGCATTCAGAGCGCGGCCGACGACGCAGCCGGCATGGGCATCTCGGCGGTCATGACCGCCGACATCCGCAGCGTCGGCCAGGCCGAGCGAAACGCCAACGACGCGATCTCGATGATCCAAATCGCCGAGGGGGCGATGAACGAGCAATCGAACATCATGGGTCGCCTCCGAGAGCTGGCCGTCCAGAGCGCCAACGGTGCCCTCTCGAACAACGAGCGTGCGTTCATCGACGTCGAGCAGACGCAGCTGGTGGCAGAGATCGATCGTATCTCGAGCGTCAGCGAGTTCAACAGTTTCAACATGCTGGGAGCTGACGCAGGAACGTTTGCCATGCAGGTCGGAAAGGACGCCGTCGCAGGCGTCGACACGGTCGACATCACCTTCGCGGCCACCGACTCCACCACACTGGGCGTCAACGCGATGGACTTCACCACTGCTGGTGGTGCACAGACAGCCCTGGGCACCATCGATACCGCAATCGCATCGCTGTCGACCGGCCGTGCCAACCTGGGTGCGTCGCAAAACCGCCTGGAGATCACGGTCTCGAACCTCCGGGTGGAGGAAGAGAACCTCACCTCTGCAAACGCTCGGATTCGGGACGTGGACGTGGCCCGTGAGACGGCGTCGCTGACACGAGCTCAAATCATGTCGCAGGCCGGTACCGCCATGCTCGCGCAAGCCAACCAGCTTCCGCAGTCGGCACTACAGCTCCTCGGGTAATCCCAATCGGTCGGTTTCTGGGCGCCACCTCCCCCGGGGTGGCGCCACCTTCCATTTTTTCAACACAAGGTTTTTAGCGCATCATGGGCATCAGCTTCGGAGGACTCGCAACCGGACTCGACACCGCGGCACTGATCGACGCATTCGTCGGCATCGAAGAGGCACGCGCCGGGGCGCTCGAGGGCGAACAAGCTGCGACGCGTCAACAGCAAGCGGTCGTGAAGGACATCTCCGAGGCGGTGGAAGCTCTCGCCGAAGCGGCTGAGGGCCTCGATTCCGCCGATGAAATCCGAGTGCTCAGCGCGACGTCGACGAGTGACCAGATCAAGGTCACCGGTAGCAGCGACGCGCTCCAGGGTGTGTACGACATCTCCGTGACCAACCTCGCCCGCGCCGAGACGAGCCGGTCGTTTGGCTTTGCCGACGACGTGGCCGGGGTGCTCGGCGGCGCAGGAACCCTGTCGATTACCGCGGGTGCGGATACGGTCGACGTCGCCTACGACGACACGATGTCTCTCTCCGATGTGGCGCAGGCCATCAACGACTCCGACGCCGAAGTGTCGGCCTCAGTGTTGTTCGATGGGACCGTGCACCGCCTGCAGGTCACGTCCCGAGAGACGGGCGTCGCCAACGCATTGTCGTTCGCCGACTCCGGCGGACTCACGGGTTTGGATGCCGTCGCGGCTGAGGTCGTGGCCGCGGAAGACGCCCAGTTCACGATCGCGGGAACCACGATTACGCGAGCGTCCAACGTCATCGATGACGCGATCGGTGGCGTGACGCTCGAGCTCCTCGCCGAGGGCGTCACCGATGCCCGGATCGACGTGAAGGCTGACCCCGAAGCGATCACGGAGAAGATGCAGGGGTACGTGGATGCGCTCAATGCCGTCACCAGCCAGATTCAACGCCAGCTAAACCTGGTCGGGGATGCGGCACCCGAAGGGTCTCTGTTTGGTGATCGTACGCTGCAGATGCTGCAGCGTGACGTCAACAGCATCACCTCCGGCTTCTTTGGCCCCGACAACGCGCGGCTCGCCGACTTCGGGCTGGAGGTCAACCAGCAGGGGGAGTTCGACTTTGACGCCGAAGCTTTCACGGCTGCTGTGGCCGGCGGCACCGAGGGCCTCGAGAATCTCTTCGTCGGCGACACGGGGCTGCAAGCAGCGTTCGTCGAGCTGAGCGACCGCTATACCGACTCCATCGATGGGGTGCTCGCGGTCAAAGACGATGCGCTTCAGGACTTGGTCGACCGACTCGATGACCGTATCGCGAGAATCGACGATGGTGCGGACCGGCTCAGAGACCGTCTGACCTCGCAGTTCACGAACCTCGAGGAACGCATTGCCGAAATCAACGCACAAGGCAGCCAGCTCTTGGCCTTCCTGGGAATCTAAGCCGCCATGTATCAAGCACGCGCGAACGCATACAAGACCGTAGGGGTCCAATCAGCCTCTCCACAACGGATCCTCGACGAAGTGTTCCAGCGGATCGAGCTGGACTGCCAGCGAGCGATCACCGCCATCGAGAACGACGACGTCAAGGGGCGCTGCGAACAGATTGGCCACGCGATCAAGCTGGTCGGTGCGCTCGAGATGAGTCTCGACGCCGAGCTCGCCCCTGAGCTGTGCGAGAACCTTGTCGGGCTGTACGGCTATGTTCGGGCTCGCCTCGTCGATGCGAACCTCAAGGCCGACGTGAAGCCGGTCCAAGAGGCGATGGATCTGATCCGTGAAGTGCACGGGTCGTTTCAAGCCGCGCAAGAAGCCGCCTAGACGAGCGAGCCGGTGCGCGTCAATGCTTCGGGGTCACCGGCTGGCTAGTACCTCACGCCTCAAGTCCGTGCCGGGTTTCTGCGCCCCCCCCCTTTTGGGCGTGGGGGGGCCTCCGAAACCCTCGGTTGGCCAGGCCTGCGTTCGGTACTTTTCGCCTTTCCCGCTACGCATCCCTCCGGGACGCTTCGCTCTCTTGCTCCGAACGCCTCGGAAACCCGGAACGAACTTCGGAACTGACGTACTAGCAGAAGGGGCCCGAGCCGTGCCGATTCGCGCAGCTGTTGCTGCAGTCGTCGAAGTCGTTGTCGTTGCCGTCGTCGCATTCTTCGAGGTCGCCATCTGCAACGCCGTTTCCACAGGAAGGGATCGGGGCACAGCATAGGGCAGCGAGCACGGTCTCGTTGCAGCCGAGGTTGGTAGGGCAGTCGACGCGCGACGAGCCGATCTCACAGCTGTCCGGGCCGTCGACACTGAAGTCGTGACTGGTGTAGTGCCCCGAGCCGCCGAGGGCACGACAGCGGATAGCACCGACGGCGGGGACCTCACCCAGCTCGATGAAGACCCCGTCGTTGAGTTGGACGTGCTCGGTCCACGAACACAGGTGCCACTCTGGCGCGCATAGACTGGCAAAATCCTGCTCGCAGGTGGTGCCGCTGGCGTCCTTGCACACGCCGATACCTCGCTCGAAGTCTTCCCCAAGCGTTGTGCTTTGTGGAGCACAGGCGTGTGGCTCGACGCTGCAGTCGGCACCGCACCCATCGCCGGAGCGGTCGTTACCATCGTCGCAGCTCTCGCCGGGATCGACGGCACCGTCGCCGCACTGGGGCTCGAGCGTGGAGCCAGAGGTCTCGTCGCTGCTTCGCTCGCCTGACGACCCGCTACTCCCGTCCTGCGTGAATCCGGTCCCGCCCGCAGGGACCACGGGCGTTTCGCTGACCACGCTGTCGGCCGACTCGGGCTCGCTCTCGGGAATGATGTCTTGGAAACATCCGGAGACGAGGAGGACGATGGGGACGGCGAGGATCTGCGGCTTCATGGCCACCCCGTTGGGGTCGCGAGGGGGAATCCGGTGTCGGTGTCGGTGTCGGTGTCGGTGTCGGTGTCGGTGTCGGTGTCGGTGTCGGTGTCGGTGTCCAGGGGGGGCGGCCCCGAGGTCCCGGTGCTGGGGTCCGTGGAGAACGTCGTCGTGGACATGCTGCCGGTGGTCGTGTCCTCGGACATCGAGGTCTGGCCCCCGGTCGTGTCGTCGCTCGAGCTCGTTGCGGTTGCCCCGACGATGTCGGTATCCGAGCCCGGGATGTCGGTGTCGGTGTCGGTGTCAGCCGCCAGCGGTGCGAAGCCACATGCTCCGGCGTCGCAAACCTGCATCTGCGGGCAGTCGGAGTGCCGCACGCAGGACACGATCTCGCAGTTGCATGCCGGAAGCAGTGCGAAAATGATCAATGCGAGAATCGAACGTTGCATTAGAAGTTCACCCGGAATCCGACGCCGGCGTCGAGTTTGGTCGCGGTGGTGCGCTCGGGCAGGTCGTTGCCCGCGAAGTAGATCGTGGGGCCGAGTTCGGTGACAATGGAGAACCGAGGGTGCAGTGGAATCGCCGCACCTGCCCCGAGTCGAGCTCCGAGGAGCCTGCTGGGCGCCACGAAGCCCTCCAGGCCGCCCAGCGCGTAGAGACGAACTCGACCGACGGAAGTGAAGGCACGCAACCGGAATCCGACCCCGAAGAGTTGGCCCCCCTCAAACTCGACCATCAACGACGGGGAGAACTCCAGCCATTGATGCTCCGGATGGAAGAAGCCCACGTCGAACAGCAGCATCGCCGGTGAGCGCTTCACATGGGTCTCGGGATAGCCCGGTGCCAGGGTGGCTCCAGAGCCGCCCAGTGCTGTCACGCTCACCTTCTGCCGGCCGAGGTCTTTCTTGGGCTCAGCTTTGGCCTCCGGCGGCGCAGCCGCGAGGAAGAGCGCGAACATCGAAAACATGCACGGCTGACAACAGCAACGACCGTGCCAGGCTCTGGTGTCCGAAAGTCGGAGCGTTGGCTCGGCCCGCGGAGCGGGCCGTCGTCAAGGATGACGGCGGGTCGAGAAATCCCTCAAGGACGATCGCGCGCGGGCGATGGGTTCACTGTGGGCCATCGCATGACCATCGAGACCGATATGCACGCTCTGCTCGAGGAGAGCCGCTGGGAACGAGTCTCGCGCGCGCTCCTGCTCGGGGCGTTGCCGCTGAGCCTGCTCGCCTTCGTCTCGATGTAGGTGTTCTCCATGAGGGAAACCTCTCGGCTTCCCTGACTGCGGCCGGCAAAGCCGCCCTTCGTTCACCCTTCCAAGTACGGGCGTTGCCCACTCTGGAGGTCGTCAGGTCGTAGGGCTCGGCGTCGCTTCATTGCGGTCCACCCAGCTTCGAAGCCCGCGTAGAGGCACGCGACTTTCCAGACTGGGCTGAGGTGGGTGATCCAAGCGGCCATCCAGACGACGAAGAGAAACGCTCCGCGCCCCAGTCCCGATTCATCAGCTGCCCTGCGCCGGGCAGGAACAGACTCGCGAAGACGACGGCGGTGACCCACCGGCGGCTTGGTGGCTTGTCCTGCATCTCAGGGGCATGCTCGGCGGCAGGCGGCTGCCATAGTGCCTTCGCAAGTTCCTCTTGGTCGGCGGGCACGCCTCGCGAGTGTAGTGGAGTCCGACCACAAGCCGAGCACGACTACGCCGCGAAGTGCAGGTTGAGCAGCTTTCGGGTCTCGTTCGGCGACATTCCAAAGGTCTGGTCGAGGTCCTCTTCGAGCCGAGCCAGGTCCTCTGGGCTGAGCTGGGGCGACTGAATGAACGCGACCACCCGCACTGCGTCTGGCACAGGAAGCTCCTCGTGCGCATCGCGGTGGTGAGAGGTGACCGCTGCAGTGATCGCGTCGGGAAACTGCCACGACTCACACATCAGTCCCCCAAAATCTCCATGGTCCCAGCCAAGGGTTTCGCGCTCGAGCTCGTCGAGCACCCCCCAGTTTCCATCGACCTCTGCGAGCAGCGGTCGGTACTGTTTGCGCATGACTTTGGCGAGGATGGGGATCGCCATGTCTTGCAGCAGCGATCCCGCGTATGCGATGCCTGCTTCGGCGGGCCTGACCTCACGGGAGATTGTCTCCGCCAGCGCAGCCCGCTGGGTCGCGATCTCCCAGAACTGCTCCTGCGAGTAACCGGTGGCCTTGGGGTCGGGGATGGCGTCTCGAGTGGCGTGCGCCAGGACGAGGTACTCGAGGTTGGCGCGGCCTAGGAGCCCGACCGCCTGAGTCGGGTCGGAAATGCGTCGTGTTCGCGCAGCTGCAGCCGAGTTGACCGACTGCAGGAGTCGCATCGTGAGGCCGGCATCTCGCTTGAGGCACTCGCCGATGTCGCGGTTGCTCGAGTTGTCGTTTCGAAGCAACGCCCGTACTTCCATCGCCACTTTGGGGAGCGAGGGCAGCTTGAAGTCGCCGGCCATCTTGGCGAGCTGCTCCTTGGGATCGCGCTTGAACAGCCGCTTGAGGATGCCCATCAGCCCGCCCTCCGCGCCATCTTGTCGGAGAAGATCGAGAGCATGCCGCCGAGCATCATGTAGCCGAGCGCGACCTCGAGCATCACCAGGATCTGGGCGCTTGCCGACGTAGGGAGTACATCGCCATAGCCCAGTGTCGTGATCGTGACGAAGCTGAAGTAGAACGGTGAGAGAGCTGTTGGGCTGCTGCCGAAGTCGACCGCGACAAACTGGTACGCGATGCCGAACGCGATCGCGACCGATGCTGTGCACGCTCCCCAGCGACCCAAGCTGCGACCGCAGTCCGACGTGAACCACCAGACCCAGTAGATGATCGCGTGGATGCGGCTGCGGTTGCGGAACTCGTGGATGTAGTTCTGGTCGAGGATCTGCCTGCGCAGTAAGTAGGCGCCGGTGAAGTCGACTTTGGTGATCTCGCACTCGATCCATTGTGCCGAGTCGGCTCCGCGGAGCTCTCGAAGACAGGCCTCGTCGAGCTTGGTGCGGTTGAAGATCGCCTTATCGCACGAAGCACCGCGAGCGGAGGCTCGGGTGAGGTCCGCACGCTCGAGGTCTGCGCCGTCGAGGTTGGACTTGACCATGCGAGCGTCGACGAGTGTGGTCCCGCGAAGATCTGCGCGTTGGAGATTTGCGCCGGAGAGGGTGGCGCGGGTCAGGTCGGCGCTGAAGAACCGAGCATCGACGAGGCTCGCGTTGCCAAAGCACGCACGTGTCGCGTTCGCGTTTTCGAAGTTCGCACCGTCGAGCTGGGCGCCGGTGAACTCCGCGTCGGTGAGGTCGGCCTCATAGAACAGTGCGCCCGTGAGGTTGGCGTCGGCAAAGTTTGCTCCGCGCAGCGACTTGCCACAGAAGTCCTGGCCTCGGAGGTCTTGGCCGGCGTAGTCGGCGTGACCCGGCGTCTGCTCGGCGAGGTCACTGGAGGCGCTCATGCGTCTTTCGTGGGATTGTGGGCGCTGCGGATCAAGTTGAGCGTGTGTCCCGAACCGGTCCTCGTACCGACAAGCCACACGAGACCGCTGCGTGCTCGGGTCGCGGAAGCTCCGGGAGGGTCGGCCTGTGGAGCGTGCCGGCTATTGATGTGGCTGTCCTGCGAACGGGAGCGCGATCCAGAGAAACAGCCCCGCGATGACGACCGTCGTGACCAGAACGTCGGGGTTGTAGAGCGATGGAGCGGGGAACGTGGCGGGCCAGCGCTTCTGGGCCCACCGGGTCACCGGACCCGGACCCCTCTCTTCGGAGAGGAAGGTTCCGTGTTCACCGATCACCTGAAGGAACGTCCAAATGGCGGTCGCCAGGGTGGCCGCGAGCGCAAGCCAGTACAGCCAGTGTGCGTTCCGATACAGCAGCCACAGGGGCTCGACGAACATCGCCACGCCGGCGCCACCGAGGACGATTCCGAGGAATAGCGTTCGGACGCTGAACTCCTCCTGGAGGCTCAGGAAGAGGAAGGCGATGAGGGCAGCGGTGAAGTCGACGGCAAACCCTTCGATGAAGTAGCCGGGCACGCCCCCTCCGAACACCAGAACTTGGGCCAAGAGTTCAAGCGGGACGAGCAAGCACAGGATGATGCTGCGGGTGAGGTTGCCGGGTAGGCTCGTAAAAACCGGGAGGGACCCCACAAAGATGAGCGCTGGCACAAGCCCGCCGAATGCCGCGACGCGCTGGGTCTGCTTGGAGAAGTCGTGGGAGATGAACCACAGGGCGACAAACGGCGAGACCAACTGGTGGGCCAAGAACGCGTAGTAGAGGAAGCGAACCGCTCGTTGAGCCCCGGTCTCGTTCGCCCGGGCTTCTTGCCATCGTCGTTTTTTCGCGCGCCGCTCCTTGAGAGACATCGCGGCGGAGACTACTCGCTACCGATCGTCTTCTGGGGCTCGAGGATGGCCTGCGGGAAGGAAATCACAAGGCGCCGATGTCTCAGACTTCGGCTGTCCGCATGAACATCGGCTGCGCCAAGAGCCACAGGCTCAGCATGCTCATCAGGATCATTCCGACCATCATCACCAGGTGGACGCGGAAGCTGGCCTTCTTGTCCCGGTAGAGACGGAACGCCGCTCGCTGAGCGACGACGATCCCGTAGATGTGGCCGACGATGATGAGGGCGACCTGCAGGTACCAGATGCTCTCCGGCGACCACAGTGCGGACAGGGGCGCACGCGCGGTGCCGAAGAAGTCGGTGCCCCACCCGAGGGGGTCGCTCGCGAGGCGTCGCAGCTTGGACCACTCGTAGAACACGTGCGTGGCGTTGTGGGCCAAGTGATAGAAGAGCGCGACGGGCAGCAGCGTGAACGAGAACTTGATGAACAGCTGCCGCGTGGAGTAGTCGCGCCTGCCACTGACGGCGCGCATCAGCCAACACAGCCCCCAGTACAGGACCCCGGGGACGACGATGCAGCCGAGCATCATCAGCGTGAAGGTCATCAACCCGCCGTGGCTTCCGCCGAAGCTCAGGACGTCGCTGCCGAGCAGACTGACCTGGGTGTCGATGAGCCACCCGCGAAGTCCGTCTTCCCACTCCATCCAAAGCGGAATCATCGCGGCGCCGTGAAAGGCGCTGACGATGAAGACCAACACGGCCATGTAGGCCTCGTCGGGCTTGGAGCGGTGGGGATGGAGAACGTCGGCGCCGCTGCTGCGCACGTTGAGCGCGATGTTGTCGTGCGGACAGCTCTTCACGCACTCGGTGCACAGCGTGCAGTACTGGTTCTCGTTCATCCCGCCCATGAACTCGTGGGTGGGGCAGGGCAGGCCATGGCCAACGCGTCCGTGATAGCAGTCCTTGGTCCGGCACTTGCGGCACACGTCGGGGTCCCGGCGCCGCATCTCGAGCATGCCCATCATCGCGTACTGCCCGCTCACCCGGCCCACGAAGCAGACGTAGCGACACATCGCCTTGCGCTCGTAGGTGACGAGCAAGATCCACGCGAGGCCGATCATGGCCAGGCCGATCACGGAGGTGAGCCACGGGCGGTTGGCCGCGTCGAAGACGATCTCCAGCCAGGTGACAAACGCGAATAGGATGATCGCGGGCCACATCCAAGCCTTGGCTTTGGGGTAGCGCTTGGCGAGGCCGCGGATCCGGCTGGTGCCTGTAAAGGACAGGCGCATGACCCAGTCGGGGACCGCGGTCCACGGGCACATGAAGCACCAGACGTTGCCCGCGAAGAAGACGGCGAAGATGAGCCCGATCCACCAGATGTTCCAGGTGAGGACCGGGGCGATGTTGCGGCCTGGGTCTTGCGAGCCGACGAAGCCGACGACGATGACGGCAAGGAAGCCGATCACGACGGGGATTTGAACGAGGGGCTGAAACCACCGGCTCTTCATCGCGCGCCGAAGCCAGGCGAACTGCGTGAGCTCGAACTTCCAGTACTTGCGGGCGTAAGAGCGCGGGTTCTTGTTCTGCCCGTAGCGCTCGAAGATGACGAACGACAGCAACAAGATGACGATGCCCGCGCCAAAGAAGACCTCGTTGGGTAGGCCCGGCATCAGATGCACGTAGGCCTTCTTCTTGACCGTCTTGGCGTCGTCAAACGCCTGGGGGTCGAAGAAGCCGCCTTGGTCGAGCTGGTTGCGGGTCGAGGCGTTGATGCCAACGTCTTGGTCGCCCCCTTCGTCGAGGATGATCGCGCCCGACTTCGATCGCTTTCGGCCGAAGCGGTCGACCGTGTATTCCGCGTCCTCGTCCGCGGGGGTGATGTCTTCCACCGGAGGCATCGAGGGGGGCGGAGTGATGTCCTCGATCGGGGGCATGGGCGGTGCCTTGGTCGGGGTGATGTCCTCGATCGGAGGCATCGGTGGCGCAGCCAACGCGCCCGCGAAGCGGTCCTGCAGGTCCGAGTGGACCACCACGACGGCGTCCTGGGTGTTGCGGGCGTGGACGCGATGCGAGCCGATCCACACGAGCCCGATCACCGCGAGCATGAGCGCAAACCACAGCGCAAAACGACCGCCACGCAGCAGCGCGAGCGGATCTTCGGGCTCGCTGTCCGGCGCGCCCTGGCCGAGGACGGGAAGTCTCTTCAAGTGCCGCCCTCCACCTGCGCCACCACGACCACGTTCGGTCCGCGCCTCCAAGTGGAGGTGTCACCGGGGAGGGGAGCGGGGGCACTTCCAGCGCTGCCATTGCCGAGGTCAACGGCCTTGGCCGTCATGGTGCACGGGTCTTCGACGCCGCTAAGTGTGGCCCACAGAAGCTTGCCGTAGATCGAGTTCTCGGTCGTGCCGATCGAGCTGGGCGCAGCGCCGATGGCCAGGTGTTCGCCATCGGGCGCGACGGCCAACGCGTAGGGAGAGAGGATGTTGCCTTCGGTGTCCCAAGCGTCGTCGAGGCCGGGCAGGGTGTTGCAAATACCACTCGTGCCGATGACCTTGACGCCTCGCTCGCCGTCGGGGGCGAGAGCACCTTGGGCCAGGAGCCAGTGGGTGTCGTCAAACCGGACGACTTCGCCCAGCTGGCCGTCGCTCATCGCGACTTCTTCGACGGGGTAGAACTCGCAGGACCCCGGCGTCACGTTGTAGAGCTGCGCGGCGACGTCGTTGAGCGGGGTCGGCCCAATCCCCACGAGCACACCGCCCGCACCGTCATGGGCGAGGTAGCGAGTGCGGCGGTTGTTCTGAAACGGTAGGTCACACAGTGTGCCGGTGACCCCCGCAGCGGCCTCGGCAGGTGAGCCCGACAGATCTCCAAGATCGAGAAAGGCGATCGCCTCGTTGCCATCGCAGGCCACTGCTGCGGTTTGCTCGTCTTCCAAGAGCACCATCTGCGATGCCCCGAGGCAGTCGCCGTCGGTCAGCCCACCGAGATCGGCGAGTGCGAAGTCGGCCGGGTTGTCGGCATCCACGATGGCCAGCTTTCCGGGATTGGTCCATCCGTCTTCGGCCGTGAACAGGTCGTTGGCGAACACGCTCACCAACACCTTGCCCTCGAGCACCGTCGGCATGGTGAAGATCGGCTCCAGCTCGTCAAAGCGGGTCTCGATCACGCCTTCGCTGAACGCACCGGCGGTGAAGAACTCGCCAACCGGGACCAGCGCCGGGTCGCGGTCGTCGAAGAACGCGCGGGGGAAGGTCAGCATCGCGCCGAGTTCCCGGGTGGGGTAGTGCCCGGTCACGACGTGCAACCCGTTGTCGGACAGCGCCATACCGAACGGCTCGTCCAGCGGTCCGAGCTCGGTGCCCGGCTTGAGGTCGAGGTCGATGCCCCCGCGGTACGAAGGCGTGTTTCCGGCGAGCCCGCCGAACACCTCGACGCGATCGTCGAGAGACTGCGCGACCAGGACCACCCAGCACGACTCGCCTTCCGGGCAACCGATCATGTTGTCGACCTCGGGCGTCGACGTCGTGTCCGAGCCGGGATCGGTGTCGGATCCCTCGGCGCCGCTGGGGTTCTCGGCAAGACAGCCGGACACGACGCAACCGAGGAGAAACGCTGCGCCGGGCCCGAACCTCATGGGAGGGACGGTAGCAAAGCGCTGCGCCGCGACAAAGCCGGCCAACCGGTGGCGCGATCGGCGGCAAGAGCAACTCCAGCTGAAACGAATCCTGCGGGTGTCCTGCCGCAGTGGCCCGACGCATCGATCATCTGGCGGCCCGCCAACCAGTCATGGCTGCCTTGGCTTCTTCACTGCCCCCGTAGGACCCGGTATCGCTCACCGAAGGGTTACAGCCGGCCAGAGCATAGACGGCGAGGCCGAGTGCACAACTTCTGCGAAAGCGTCTGATCGAACCTCAAGGTGAGGTGGTCGTAGCATACGCCATCAATGAGCTGCAGCTTGTCGCCACTTTGCAGAGGAGGCCCGAGGAGCCGCGCGCCGTCACCACGCTCAGCGGTCGGCTGGGGGAGCGAAGTCGTGCGGCTCGTCCGGGGTTCTCGCCCCCGTGCGAGCCGACTCGCCCAGTTCCCAAACCGCCGACGCATCAAAGCTTGACTTCGCCGTCGACCGTGACGCGCTCGAGCAGAGCCTCGATCTCTTCGGGTGGCAGCAACGGATTCCCTCTGATGGTGAGGTCGCCGTGGATGTGCTCGAGGCCTTCGAGCCCGGCGAAGCTGCGCAACTCCGGATTGTGGGCGACGCGGAAGATCCCGTGCACCTCGCGGAGATTCTCGAGTCCGCGAAAGTCCTCGAGCGACGGGACGAGCTCAGCCCGAAAACTCCCCACGCTTCGCAACTTGGGAACGCCCGCGAAGTCACCCAGGTTGTCTTCTATGAAACTGAATCCGTCCTCGACGACTTCGAGCGAGTCGAGCCCCTCAAGTGTCACGGGCTCTCCAACATAGCCGCCGGCACCGAAGCTTCCCGTGATGACAACGACCGACTTCAAGTTGGTGCGATCTGGGAACCCGTTGCGAAGGACGAGGTGGCCATCGAGCCGTTCGCAGCCCTCGAAGGTCGACAGTTCTTCTTGCTGGAGCGACCCGCTTTGTGGCGTACAGGTCCTCAGGTTGTCGTAGGACCCGGTATCGCTCACCGAAGGGTTGCAGCCGGCCAGAGCATAGGCGGCGAGGCCGAGTGCACAACTTCTGCGAAAGCGTCTCATTGAAGTTCGGGCGCGAGGGCGTCGTAGCACACGCCATGGGTGAGCCGCAGGTTGTCGCCACTTTGCAGCGGAGGCTTGAGCCGCCCCGCGTCGTCGCCAGGCTCAGTGGTCGGCTGGCGGGGAACGAAGTCGTGCGGCTCGTGCAGGCATCTCGCCCCGTGCGAGCCGACTCGCCCAATTCGCAATTCGTCAGCTCACCAAAGCTTGACTTCGCCGTCGACCGTGACGCGCTCCAGGAACGCTTCGATCTCTTCGGGGGGCAACAAGGGATTCAGTCCAATGGTGAGGTCGCCGTGAATGTGCTCGAGGCCTTCGAGCCCGGCGAAGCTGCGCAACTCCGGATTGTACGCGACGCGGAATCCTCCATGTACCTCGTGGAGATTCTCGAGTCCGCGAAAGTCCTCGAGCGACGGGACGAACTCAGCGCCAAACCCTCCCACACTCCGCAACTTGGGAACGCCCGCGAAATCTCCCAGGTTGTCCTCGAAGAAGCTGAAGTGGCCCTCAACGACTTCGAGCGAGTCGAGCCCCTCAAGTGTCACGGGCTCCCCAACATAGCCGCCGGCACCGAAGCTTCCCGTGATGACAACGACCGACTTCAAGTTGGTGCGATCTGGGAACCCGTTGCGAAGGACGAGGTGGCCATCGAGCCGTTCGCAGCCCTCGAAGGTCGACAGCTCTTCTTGCTGGAGCGACCCGCTTTGTGGCGTACAGGTCCTCAGGTTGTCGTAGGACCCGGTATCGCTCACCGAAGGGTTACAGCCGGCCAGAGTATAGACGGTGAGGCCGAGTGCACAATTGATGTAAGACGGTTTCATCGGTTTCCTTCTTTGCTCAGTCGTCATAGGACTGTCAGCTTCGTCGCGGTGGTCGGTTTACATCCCGGAAGGGACTGCGTCACCCAGATCTTCTCGTCCTTCACGAGACCTCTGATGAGATTGACCTCGGAGCCAGCCCCGGTTCCGATGTGACTCAGCCCTTCTGCGTACACGTTGACTGTTGCCCCAAGGATCCCGTCTTCGACGACGATGAAGTCGTTGCCCTCGAAGGCCGGAAGAAGGTCGGGCGCCAAGCTCGCCGGGTCGCACTCAATGACTTCGGTTTGGGCCCAAACTGGCTCGTCACACAACCTGTGGGCGAGCAGGATGTCGTCGCCCTTTTGTAGCGGCTCGTTGACCCCCGCGCCGATCAGCAGACCCAGGTGCCGGGACGTCGCGGGATTCGACGACACTCCGTTCATCAGTTCAGCGTTGCGGAAGACGTGCAGGCTCCCGCCCTGCACGAGCTGGCTCGCAGTGAGCGTTGCCTGCCCCTCGCGCAACGTGCGAATGGTCGGAGTCTCCATGTTCTCGGTGAATGGCTCGACCAGCTCGTTGGGTGACTTTGGACTCGTTTTGCAGAGCCGCTGCCGCGCAACCAGAACGTCTCCTTTGTCGAATCGTGTTTCCGGGGACTCTGCCGGGTCTCCCTCTAGCACTACCGAGCTGTATTCGGCGAACGTGGAGAACTCGACCTCTTGGACAGTGCTGTCGTTCCGGATGTGCTCAACGACGAGGGTGGCCCCGGGTACATTGTTGATGGCGACCGAGCTGGCGCAGGCGTAGAGTGGAGTGTAGAGGAACGCTGGCGCGGGAAGATCGTCGGGGTACGTGTGGGCCCTCTCGAACACGGACGGGGACGTAATCCCATTGAGGCTCTGCTCCGCATAGACGTTCTCGAGGTTGTCGAGCGACTTTTCCAACTCAAAGACGACCGTTGAACCCGTCGCGAGGGCGGTGAATGGCCCCTGAGTATCCGTCTTCAGCTCGACGGTCGCTCCGGGCACCGCGTTTCGAACGCTCACCGTCTGCGCGCATTCGTAGTACGGGCCCAGGTCCAGTGGACTGAGCACGGATGGCTCGGGAGGGTCGAAGTCGACCTCTTCAGCATAGTCGGGCGGCGGTCCGGCCTCGCAGTAGTCCCAGAACCTCTCCGCCTGCACGTTCATGCTCGAGGTGCTCGCGTAGTCCGGCGGCATCGACGCCGCTGGGGCCCCCTCCGATTTCGCGATGGTAAAGCCGAGCACCTTGTCGCAGTAGGTATTTGCACCCGTGTGCTCCTCGAGCACGAGTGGGAAACGCATGCCGCTTGCCTCATTGTGACACTCTGTGCACTTGCCCTGGCCGGTGGGCACGGGACCGAGGCTGGAGATTGGGCCTGGGTTTCCGATCCAGTCCTCGTGCACGATCGGAGTGGGCCAGTTGTCGCCCGAGATCCCCGTTACCCAGGCGAATGCGATTTCGTCGGGGTCCACCACGAAGGGGTTCTCGCCCGCGTGGCAGTTGGTGCAGACGCCCTGCTGATTGCCCTCCAGCGCGGCGCCCCCGATGAGATCGTCGATCGAATGGGCCTGATATCGAGAGAGGAAGTCGTCTTTCTTGTTGTCCCAGAAGCACGTGTTCCCGGTGTCGTAGCTGAAGCAGATCAGACCGAAGAGTCTTGCGTCGTCGTCAGGGTCCCACCGGGGAAGCGCCATGCAGATGCCTGCGTCGATCTCCCACGTCCACAGCTCGGCTTCCAAGGCCGACGAGAGAAACTCTGTGAAGATCGCTCCGCGGTTCACCCAGCCGTCGGTTTCGTCGATGAGGCTTCGCGGTACAGGAACGCCAGCATCCTCGCATTCGATTCTATACTCACGACCGGAGTTGCTCGTCGCTATCTTGTTTGACGCGTCATAGAGCCGGTGTACCGACGAGCCTTGCGACTCGGCCTCCACGAGCGGGCCGTCACACGACGTCAGCCCCACGCCGAGAAGAACTAAGCGAGAACCGAGAACCGAGAACCGAGAACCGAGAACCGAGATTTTTCTAGAGTTGCCGTCCATGGCTACCTCTGATCAACTATCGGTCGGCTGCAATCGCGTCAACACGAAAGTGGCGTTCGGACAGGTGGGCCCGGACCCACAGGAACGGTCCTCGGGCCGGCGCAGCAAGAAGACCTTTGGATCTTGGTAGGCGCTCGGCTCGCAAGCCGCCCACGGCCTCGACCTCTCGGAGGACTCCGGTTCGCATCTTCTCAGATGCTCTGAGTCGGCCCGGCCCTCAGGCGGCGATTTCTTCGAGCGCGCCGAAGCTCGGCAGGTCCGTCTCGCTCCGCTCCAGCGTTCCCCGGACCGCCCCTGCAGCACCTACAACCGAGAGGCGACGCTGCGCATAGCGTTGCTGAGTCGCGGTTCCCACCAGCACCGTGAGGCCGGAGCGGTCCAGAAAGTCGACGCCCGAGAGGTCGAGCACGATGTGCTCGGAACCGCTGTCCAACAGCGGACCGATCGCTCGGCTGAGGCTGGGTGAGGTGAAGAAGTCGATCGAGCCGTGAATGGAGACGACCGAAAACCCGTGAACGTCCTGAGTGGATACCTGCATGGCTCTGTGCTTTTTCGTGCCCCCCGGGGGCCCTTATCGTGCCTCCACCCAATCGGCAGGGCCCATCCTGACCTTGAGGGGAACCTCCATTTCTTGGAGACGGCGCGGAGCGGGCTACAGTGAGCGCACATGTACGTCGTGACCGGTGGCGCGGGCTTCATTGGATCTTCGGTGGTGCGGGCGCTGCTTGCCGACGGGCAGCGGGTGGTCGTCCTCGACGACTTCTGCACGGGGAAGCGCGCCAATCTCGAGGGGCTGGACGACTCGCGGCTGCAGGTCGTCGAGGCCGACGTTCGGGAGGGGCTCGAGACCGCGATGTCGAGCGTGGATGCCTCGTGGGGAGCGCCCTGCGCCATCATTCACCTCGCAGCGCAGGTGTCGGTCGCGGCATCGCTCGAGGACCCGGTCGGCGACGCGCACCGCAACCATTGCGCGACGCTGCAGGTTCTCGAATACGCCCGGAAGCATCCCGGAGCTCGCGTGGTGCTGGCCTCTTCGGCCGCAACCTACGGCGATGTCGATGAGGTGCCGGTACGTGAGGCATCTGCGCGGTGGCCCCTGAGCCCCTACGGCATCCACAAATTCAGCTCCGAGCTCTCGCTGCGGGCGTACGCCGAAGTGCACGGCGTCCCGACCGCCTCGCTGCGGTTCTTCAACGTCTACGGCCCACGCCAAGACCCGAGCAGCCCCTACTCCGGCGTGATCTCGATCTTCATGAAGCGGGGGCTCGCCGGGGATCCGCTGACCATCTTCGGTAAGGGCGAACAGACCCGGGACTTCGTCTTCGTGACCGATGTCGCCAACGCGATCCGCAAGGCCGCGTCGACCGACTTCCGCGGCGATGTCTTCAACGTCGGGACCGGCGAGCAGACTTCGATCATCACGCTCGCCGAAACCGTCGCTCGACTGGCAGCTCAGGGCTCGCAGGTCTCCTTCGCCCCCGCGCGAAAAGGCGAAGTCCTGCATTCATGCGCAGAGCTCTCCCACTCCCGGACTGGGCTGGGCTACGAACCATCGGTCAGCTTGGAAGACGGCCTGGCGCAGACCCTGGCCTGGTATCGCGGCTGAGCTGCTTGCGGACTACCGCCGACCGAGGGCGGTCTTCATCAACAGCAGGGCTTCGTGTCCTGCGTTGGCGACGAGCTGACTCTCTTCGACTTCGCCCTCGACGGGTTTGAGCCCGTCCTTGCCGATCTCGTAGTTCGAGTCGAGCGTGCGCCCCTTGAGCTGGTCCAGGAACTTGTCCTTGGTGAGCTCGAGGTTGCCGCGATAGTCGTAGACACGGACGCGGCTGATCTCACCCTTGGTGTTGACGCCGATGCCGACCTCGAGGGTCAGGATACCGCCGTTGAGCACCTTGGGTTTCGTACGCGGGTCGATGAAGATCGCCACGCCGAGGAACTTTCCCTCTGCGTCGTGGGCGAGGAAGAACTCGGGCGCCTTGTCCTCAGGGTACAGGTCGAAGCCGAGCTCCTTCTCGAGGTACTTCACCTCTTCGTCGCCATACTGGTACCGCTTGATCTTCCAGCCGTTCGGGTCCGCTTCGGGGAACAGCTTCATCAAGTTGCGGTGCGTGATCTCCCAGCTGCCCCACTTCGCCAAGTGTGCTTCGGCTGGCGCTGGCGGAATCGCGAACAGGCCCCCAAGTGCGAGGGCGATGGCGAACTGTTTGGCGAGACGAAACATGGCGACGCTGTGAACAGGAGATTCCCGTCCGAGGAGTCAGACGTCAACCGACCCATCATCTTCAACCTTGCACCCGGTATGGTGCAAAGGGCCGAAGAGGTCAGGTTGCGTACTTGATCTCGACGACCAGGTCGTTGTTGATTGCGACCTGAGTCTCGTCCGAGGTGCCGTCGCAGTCGAGGTTGTTGCGAACGTACTTGCCTCGCTTCGGGCCCGATGAGCACCGGATGTACGTGTGCACGATCGCGTTGCGGCCATCCCGGTCGCGAGTGAGCGTGTCGGCCGGCGGACCCCACGCCATGAACAGCGCAAACTCGTGGTGGCCGACACTGACTTCGCCTCGTTCGGCCGCCTTGCGCTCTTCAGGGCTGAGCGCGGACCACTGCGACCACAATCCGTGCTTCTCGAGGTAGTCCTGCCGGGCCTCCTCGTCGACCTTCAGAAAGCCTTCCTGCTGCTGTGGAGTGGGCATGACCTCGTAGAACCGTCGGTCGAGGTTCGGCAAACGCTCTGGCGTCATGGCGCAGGCGCTCGCGACCAGGACGCCCATCGCGGCGCCGACCAGCGGCAGTCGAAGCCGGCCCAACTGTTCGAAAACGCAGCCGAATCGCATTGCCGCGGAGATTAGCACGACGGGCGGAAAAGCCCGCGATTGTGGCGAATGGAGGCGTATTCTTGGGTAAACGCGTGATGCACGCCACGCCGTAGACCCCGGCGGATTTGTGGGCTGCATAGGCGCCCGGGCAGGCTACAATGAGGGGACGCCCTGTGGCGTCTGCCCACACCTGCCCGCGCATGTCTCTCCCTTTCGCTCCTACCATCAACCTGGCACAACGCCAGGCGCCACGTTCCGGCCGTCGGTTCGGTGCGGTCTCGGTGTCGAAGGTCTGGGGCCAGGGATTGACGGAGATTGCGGGTGCTGCTAATTTTACGCCGCCTACGTTGCCGATCGTTCGGCGTGAAGTGCGCGAATCCTCGCGCTCCAACCTGAGGCCCCTCGAGGGTACCTCAAAGCGGTGAGGGCACTGCGCCAAGGAAGCGATTCGACATGGCCGATAACTCGTTCAATGTAGGCGAAAAGACGGTGTACCCCGGGCACGGCGTTGCCGAGCTGGTCGGTCTCGAAGAACAAGAGATCTCGGGACACGCGCTTGTGTTCTACGTTCTCCGCGTTCTCGAGAACAACATGACCGTGCGGGTGCCGAAGCCCAAGGCTGCGGCCGTTGGCTTGCGCCGTCTCGTGGAAGCGCCCGAAGTTGCGCAGGTCTACGAGGTGCTCAGGCACCGCGGCGACAAGATCTCCACTGCCACCTGGAACCGCCGGTACCGGGAGTACATGGAGAAGATCAAGACCGGCTCGCTGGTTGAGATCGCCACCGTGCTTCGCGACCTGTGTCTGCTTCGCTCCGACAAAGAGCTGTCGTTTGGCGAGCGCAAGATGCTGGACACGGCGCGTTCGCTGCTCGTTCAGGAGCTCGCGCTGGTCAAGGGTCAAGAAGAGGCGGACATCGCCAAAGAACTCGACGAGCTCTTCGCCTAGCTGCGTTCCTCGATCGTCAAAAGGCGCGATGTCCTCCAGGGACACCGCGCCTTTTCTACGTCTCCAGCCCCCCTGACAGGGCGAGGGCGCAGCCCTCCGCAGTTCGCTGCGCGAATCACTACGGGTTCCGCGAATCGCGAGGGCGCGATTCTCTCGACCCGAACTTGGAAGGAGCGAAGGGAGCTTCGCTCCCGAAGCGGGGGAAACCGAGAGGCTTCCCCTACTAGCCAACCTGGATGTCGCCCATCAGCAGCTCGAGGATCGTCGGCACCGGGAAGCCACTGCCGCCGGCCGTCGTGACGCCGTGCGCCTTGCTGGCCATCGCAGGTCCTGCGATGTCCACGTGCATCCAACGCTTGCCTTCGATGAACTCGCTGAGGAAGAGCCCGGCCGTGAGTGCGCCGCCGAAGCGTTCGCCCGTGTTCCTCATGTCGGCGATCTTGCTGCGGAGTTGTTCCTTGAGTCTGGCTTGCAGCGGTAGCCGCCACATGAGCTCGCCGCTCTTCTCGGCTGCGCACATCCAATCCGTGGCGAGTCGCTCGTCCTCGGTCATCACGCCCGCGGTGTAGGGCCCGAGTGCGACCATGCATGCGCCGGTTAGCGTGGCGAAGTCGATCATCAGATCGGGATCGAGCTTGGAGCCGTAGACCAACGCGTCCGCCATGGTCAGGCGCCCCTCCGCGTCGGTGTTGTTCACTTCGACCGTCTTGCCGTTGGAGGCGGTGAGGATGTCTCCGAGGCGGTACGCGTTGCCACTGACCATGTTCTCGGTGGCTGCGACCAGCACATGGACCTCGTAGGGCACGGCGAGTTTGACCAAGCCCTCGAACGCACCGATCACCGCAGCCGAGCCGGACATGTCGAGCTTCATGTCCATCATGCCGTCGGATGGCTTGATGGAGTAGCCGCCCGAGTCGAACGTGACGCCCTTGCCGACCAGCACCACTCGGCCCTTGCTCGTGCCTTTGGGTTTGTAGGTGAGGTGGATGAAGCGAGGTTCTTCCGGGCTGCCTTTGGCCACGCCCATGTAGCAGCCCATGTTCAGCGCCAGGCACTGCGCTCGGTCGAGGACGGTGAGCGACACGTCCGCCTCGCCGGCTGCATCGACGATCTCTTTCGCGGTTTCGGCGAGGAACGTCGGGGTGACGAGCTCTGCGGGTCCGTTCGCGAGGTCTCGTGCGCGAGCGACCGAGGCTGCGATGATCTGTCCCGAGGTGGTCCCTTCGCTGGGTGCGGTGGTATCGGCCCAGACCGTGAGGCCTTGCACCGAACTCGGCTTGCGGTTGTCCTCGGAAAGGAAGCGGTCGTAGGCGTAGGTGCCAAGCTCGAAGCCCTGTGCGAGGAGTCGGCCCGCTTGCGCAGGGTCGTCGCCGACGGCCCATCCGGCGGTGTCCGCTTGGAGGTCGAGCACCACTCGAGCGGCGCCGACCTTTTCGGCTTCGCGTGCGGCGTCGTGTCCAAGTTGGCGAAGTGCCTCGGCGTCGACGAGCCCATCACCGACGCCGAGGAACACCACGCGCTCGAGCAGGTCGCCCTGCATCTGCGTGAAGTCGAAGGTGGTGGAAGACTTGCCTTTGAACGACGCAGCTTCGACCGCGGCGCGCACACCTGGGCCGAAACGGGCCTCGATGGCATCGGGTTCGAACTCCGCTCGCACTGGGATCGCGAGCATTTGACCCGGGGTGGACTGCGGCTGGTCGGAGGTCCAATGGATTTCGAGCATGTATTTTTCTCGTTGTAGATCGGAGCCCAGACCGTGCGCGGATGTCGCGGTTTGGTCGTCCGGAGGGGCACATTGTGCGTGTGCAAAACGCGCGTCAAGCGGAAAAAACCGTGGATCTACGGAATCTTGCGCGATGCCCGACCATGTGGGCGTCGGTGAGACATCACAGACCTATAACTCCCTATCACGATCACTCAACTAGCCACCACGATCCATTACCTTCGCCTAATTGGATGGCAATGATGGCTAATTATTATTGACATGCGCTGATCACGACCGTAAGTTCCGAGCGTACCGTTGCCCCTTTGAAGGAGGGTCAGATTTTCATGTCCGCAGCAGCCAAAAAGAAGCCCGCCGCCAAGAAAAAAGCGACCAAGAAGAAGGTCGCTAAGAAAAAGGCGACCAAGAAGAAGGCGACCAAGAAAAAAGCTACCAAGAAGAAGGTAGCGAAGAAGAAGGTCGCCAAGAAGAAGGTCGCCAAAAAGGCCGCCAAGAAAAAGGTCGCCAAGAAGAAGGCGACCAAGAAGAAAGCTGCCAAGAAGAAGGTAGCGAAGAAGAAGGTCGCCAAGAAGGTCGCCAAGAAGGCCGCCAAGAAGAAGGTCGCCAAGAAGGCCGCCAAGAAAAAGGTCGCCAAGAAAAAGGCCACCAAGAAGAAAGCTGCCAAGAAGTAGTCCTTCGGGATTCGCTTCTTCGCCGCCGCCACCGGTTTTCCGGTCGGCGGCGTCGTCGTTTAAGCGTTCCTAGAACATGGCGCCCCGCCGCGCGCCGGATGAGGAACGCGCGGAGGGTCCGAACCGCGGCTAGCTCAGCGCGTCGGCAGTGGCGTCGAGATTCGCCAGTGCCTTGGGGCCGGCAAAGACAAACGTGCTGCCGGGTACGACGTCGGCATGATCGACGAGCGCATCGAGTTGGTCCGCGGAGAGACGAGGTCGACGACCCATCGCATCGATCCGCTGCCAGGCAGACGGGTGATAGAGCACCTCTGGGTTGCTGCCCTCGACGTTGGGGCGGCCGGCGACGAACGCCGGACCCATCGCGGTGATGCCGAGACTGGAGGCAAGTGCAGCCGCTTCGGGTGCGGACCACAACCCCTCCGGCTCCCAAACCATGCCGTAGCCTTCCGCGTCGCGTCGCTCGACGAATGTCTGCAACCGCTTGCGACCGATGGCGCCGGGAGTGAGGCTCGCCGGCGTACGCAGGGCGATGCGCTTCGCACCCAATGCCTCGTAGCAGGGACGGACCGCTTCCCAGGCTCGGCCGACTTCGTCGGTGTCCTGCAGACCTCCGAAGTTCCGGGGTTCGCCCTCGAGCGATCGGGAGCTGAGGCCACGAAGACCGTCATCGGGTCCGTGGCTCAGCAGGTGCCACGCGAAGGGGATGACCTCGGCGTTGGGGAACAAGCGGCGGACCTGGTCGGCCCACCGCGCAGCAGCGCCCGCCCTAGGTGGTTCGAACAGCGTGCGCTCTAGCAGCACGATGTCGACCTGTGGCAGGGGCTTACGTTGGCGTCGGGCGTTGTTGTCCGACAGCAGAACTCCGAGATTGACGCCCATTCGAGCCGCGGACGCTAGCAGGCCAGGGTGAAGCTGGCCACTTGCATCTCCACCTGCGACGCTGTTGGCTCTGTAGCCCCTGCCAAGCCCCTGCTGCCAGGCGCGAGGGCTCAATCTTCGTCGCCGGGGAGGTCGCAGCCGAGTTCGCCTGGGAGGTAGTCGTCCCCAATGGGCGCATCGGGGACGCCCTCGGGGAGCTGCTCGGCGAGGCTGGCGACGATGCTGCTGTGGGTCGGCTCATTCGCCAGGTTGACCCACTCATGCGGATCGGCGTCGTGATCGTACAGCTCGTGGCTGCCATCGAGGTAGCGGGTGTACCTCCAGCGGCGAGTGCGGACCGAGTGATTGCCGGCGTCCCAGGTGGTGATCGCTCCCTGGTCTCGCGCGGCCCCGGGGCTGTCGATGAGCGGTACGAGGCTGGTGCCATCGAGGTGCTCGAGGTCCATCAGGTCGAACAGCTCGGCCAGCGTGGGGAAGATATCGACGAGGCTCACCGGCTCGAACGTCTGATGTCCCGCGACTCCGGGGAGCCGGATCATGAGGGGGACACGCGTGGCCTCTTCCCACAACGAGAACTTTCGCCAGTGCATCTTTTCGCCGAGGTGCCACCCGTGATCGGACCACACGACGACGGCCGTGGTCTCGGCAAGCGGGCTGCGGTCCAAGGCGGCGATGAGCTGGCCGAACATGTCGTCGGCGAACGCAACGGACGCGAGATAGCCGTGAACCGACTCGCGCCACGCTTCGGCGCCGACGATTCGCTCGTGGTCACCGAACTGCCGCAACACCTCGAGCGTGATCTCGGGGATGTCGTCGTAGTCCGTCTCGAGGAATGGCGGCAGGGCGATCTCGTCTTCGTAGAACTGCTCGAAGTAGCGAAGCGGGACGTACCAGGGCAGGTGAGGCCGGAAGAGCCCGGCGCCGAACATGGTCGGGGTGCCGTCGTGCCGAGCCATCTGCTCGGTGATGTATGCGACGACTTTCTCGTCGCCCATCTGTGCCTTGTCGACGAGCGGACCCCAATCCATGCGTCCGGACCCCTCGACGCCGTTGGCCGGCAGATTGGCCGGAGAGGGATCGTTGGGTCGGGCCTCGCAAAAGGCAGGGAAGTAGTCGTTCCACGCCAGTGGCTGCATCGCGTTGCCGTGGAACAGCTTGCCCGCGCCGAGCGTGCGAAACCCCGAATCGCGAAACGAAGAAGGAATGGTCGGCGTCGAGCCCAGCACCGGAAACCACGGGTGGACGTTGCGGTAGATGCCCGTGCTCGAGGGGCGCATGCCGGTCAGGACCGACGTGCGTGATGGGTTGCATGAAGGCGCGGCGCAGTGCGCATTCATGAAGGTGGTGGCCTGGCGCGAGAACTGATCGAGGTTGGGCGTTCGTGCGTTGGGGTGGCCGCCCATGAATCCAACGTAGTCGTTGAGATCGTCGATCGAGATGAAGAGCAGGTTCTCGAGCTTGGGGCGAGATGGTGGCTCTTTGATGGGTTCGAACGGCCCGCCAACATCGAACGAAGTTGGGGGCCCGAGATCGGTCCGAGCCGGAAGGTCGGGCGGGAGGTCGGCGGGCGCCGGGATATCGAGCCGGAACCCTCCGGAAGTTGACCCGGTGGTTCCCATGCCGCCGATCGAGGCCGGAGGGTCGTTACAACCCGCCAGCAGTCGCCCCATTGAGCTGAGCGCGCCCGCCGCGAACGTCCGGCGCCGCATGTGCCTCCACTTCGAATCCATCCTGGAGCGGCGACGCTAGCACCGAATACCGAAAACGCTCGCACCGCGCCGATCGAGGGACAGGGTCAGGCGCCGGGCTTGTATCGGGGCACCCAAACTGTGACGACGGTGCCGCGCTCTCCGTTCGTATCGAGCGTGACGCGCCCCTTGAGACTTCGGACAATGTCGTTGACCACCGGGAGTCCCAGGCCCGTGCCGCCGGAGCCCTTGGTCGTGAAGAACGGCTCAAAGACGCGGGCTCGCAGTTCCTCCGCGATACCGGCTCCGTCGTCTCGAACCTCGAGCACTCCCCAGTCGTGTTCGTACCAGGTACAGATTTCGATCGTACCGCGGTCGCTGCCGTCGCCGTCGCCAAGTGCGTCGATCGCGTTGGTGATGAGGTTCAGCGCGATCTGGTGGACTTCGTCCTTGTCGGCGTGAACCACAACCTCTTCGTCGCCCCGCTGCTCGAACGAGAGCTTGATCCGACGGAGTTTCCCGGCCCGTCGGAGCAGCGCGAGAATGCCGTCGATCGACACGGCGATCACCACCGCACCGCGAGTCCGCACCCGTGGACGGAGCGGCTCGAGGATCTGCTCGACGTGTTGGTGCACGCGCCGGACGCTCTCCCGCATGATGCCGATCATCCCGGAGCCGACAGGATCGGCGCTGCCCTTCTCGATCATGGTGAGGTAGCCGAGCAACGGCCCGAGCTCGTTCTTGATCTCGTGCGCTGCGCTGCCCGCCAACAGACCGATTGTGGCGAGTCGATCCGCTTGTTGGAGCTGCCGGCTGAGCTGCTCGTACGCGATCTCGTAGTACAGGAGCGCGAGGACGTACCGGGTGCGTTCCTCGCCATCGACCTGCGGCATCTCGCAGACCGACAGGCTCATCTTGGCCGGCAAGTGGCGGCCGCGTCCGGCGTAGACGGTGACCTCACCGCGCCAGTGGCTGGTGCTGGCGGGTCCTTTGGCCAGGGCCACCACGCGGTCCTGAATGTCGCCCTCGGTCGGGTGGGGTTCGAACAGCTCGCGGATATCGATGTCGAGCAGCTCGTACAGCGGCTCCCCGACCAAGGCCACGAAGCTCTCCGAGGCGTCGACCAACCGTCCCGCCTCATCGAGCACCAAGATGCCCTCGACCGCGCGGTCGTAGAGGACCGAGAGCAACATCGCGGTCTTCTGGTGCCGAATCGCGAGCTGGCGGTGTTCCTCCTGCAGACGCACCTGCGCATGCTTTTCGACCGTCGTTTCTTGGCGGCGCTCGATCGCCCGACTCACCGTCTCGAGCAGCTGGGCTCGCGAGACCGGCTTGGTCAGGTAGTCGAAGGCGTGTTCTCGAACAGCCTCCGCGGCAGCCTGCACGCTCTGGTCCGCCGTCACGATGATGACCGGAAGGTCGGCGTCCAGGGTCTCGATGTGCTTGAGCAGATCGAGTCCGGTGCCGCCGGGCATCAGGAGGTCGGTGACGACGACGTCGAACTCCCCCGCACTCTCAAACCGTTCGAGCGCTTGGTCAAAGTCTCCTGCGACGGTGACCTCGTACCCGCTCTTGCGCAGCGAGAGCGCGAGCGCATGGACGACGAGCGGGTCGTCCTCGACGAGGAGGACCGAGTTGTTCACCCTGGGAACCTCGGTTGTCGTCACGAGGGTGGTGACTCCAGCCGGATCTCGAGCCGCCCGTCCGAAGACTCGACCGAACCTTCGTCTGCGAGGATGTCCGCCACGCGCTGTGTCGCCGCTGGTGACCACGTCACCGCAGCGCCTGCGGCGTCGACCAGGCTCACCGCTGTCGTCGGTCCGTCGATCACCAGCCGAGCCTCGAAGGGCCCAGTGGCGGTCTCCGCGGTTTCGACGAGGGCCATGAACAGCGCGACGACGGCGAGTCCGGTCGAAGCGGGTCCATCGAAATCTCGTTCCACTCCGACCTCGAGCGCGATGCGGTGGCGCTCGCTTCGCCGCGCGAACATGGCATCCGTGCGCTCGACCGCCGCCGATAGCTTCGTGGGCCGGTCCGTGTTTCGCACGAGTGCGGCGTAGGCGTGCAGGAGGTCGCGCATGCGCTCTGCAGCTTGAAGCGATTGCTGCGCGCGCCGAGGACCCTCGCCAGGCTCGTCGCCCTCGATACCGAGCTCGCACAGCACGGTGATCGACTGGAGCGGGTTGCTCAGGTCGTGCGTGAGAATCGCTGCAAGGCTGAGCAACGTCGTTCGCTCTGCCACCGCCTTCCGCCAAGCCGCCCGTTCATCCACTGCCCGACTCTATCGAGCCCCCCTGCGCCGCACCACCGGTGTATGGTCCGCGTCCGAGAATGGGCCGCCGCGTTCGACAACACGTCAATCCGCTTGCGCTGAGGTACACGACTGCCCGCGCCACGCCGGTCGAGCGGCCGTCCCACCTTGGGCCGGACTGCCCGATCGACGTCGAACTCGGTTGCGCCGATGGCCAGTTCAGCTTTCAGCTGGCGGAGGCGGCGCCGGAGCGGTTTGTCGTCGGTCTCGAGATTCGCGAGAAGGTGCTCGAGATCAACCGTCGCAAAGTCGCGGCGGCCGGCCTGCGCAACCTGTCCTTCGGCTACGTCAACATGGACGTCGACCTCGATCGCGTGTTCGAGGCGCGAAGCGTCGACCGCTTTCACATCTTGTATCCCGACCCGTGGTTCAAGAACCGCCACCACAAGCGGAGGGTTGTGAAGCTGGAGCTGTGTCAGACGATGGCGCGCCAGCTTCGCCCCGGCGGCGAGCTGCACTTTGCGAGCGATGTCTACGAGGTCGCCCTCGAAGCGCTGAGCGAACTCGAAACCCCCGAGGTCGAGGCGTTGGGGTTCACCAACATGGCCGGCGAGTGGAGCTTCTGGCGGGGCAATCCGTACCCCGCGGCATCCAAGCGCGAAGACACCACGATTCGTCGCGGCCAACGACCGTGGCGCATTCGATACCGCTACAACCCGAGGTAGTCTTTGAGGGAGACCTCTCGGTTTCCCTCGCTGCGGGCCCTCGCCGAGGTTGCTTCGCGAGTCAGGGGCTCACTCCGCCGGTGCGAGCTCGGCCGCGGTTGGCAGGCTGATCGCGTCGTCCAACCCTTCGCAGTTCTCGTACGCGTTGGCGGCGGAGCGACGAGCCGCGGCTTGTTCGCCAGCCTTGTCCATCTTCTCTACGATCGCATCGACACACGAGCAGTAGGAGAGGGCCTCCTCCCGCACACCGTCCTCGTCGCAGCGGTCCTGCTGAAGCTCGGCTGCCCAAGCGTTGAAGTGGGGCCGGCAGTCCAAGCTGGGAAACTCGACGCCCCAAACGCAGCCGCACAGGCCTTCGTCGCGCTCGATGTCGATGTGACCCCCGCACAACTCCCGCATGTATTCGTCGGTTGCCCGAAGGCGCACGTCGAGGTCGCGGGCTCCGCCGAGGACGGTCCCGATGAAGGCGGGAATCACCCAGCCGCCGATCACCGCGACGATCGGCGCGGCGAGGATGATTCCGAGAATCAACCCGGGGACCCGCGAACGCGGCGGATCGTCGATGTCTGCAAGCATCGGCATGGGCTACGGAGTCTAACGGGCGGGCCCGGGATCCGCTTTCTCTGCGCCGGTCGCGCCACCGGGAAGTAGCGAGCCATCACAGGCGTGTGACGACTGCGCACGGACCCCCTTGTGAAGGCAGGGACTGCATATGATACTCCGCCACCAGCTTCGGGCCGAGGCTCTGCTTCTCATGCGCATTCACGCCGTCATCGCCAATCTGACGTCTTCCACCCTCGCAGTCACGTTGGCGCTTGCGCCGACCGCCGCGGTGGCAGCGCCCGCCGAAGGGGATGCCGCGCCCGCCGAGGACGCCGCACCAGAGGGCGACGCTGCGCCAGCCGAGGGCGAAGCAGCCCCGGCAGAAGGTGAGGCAGCGCCCGCCGAGGGGGAAGCCACGCCCGCCGAGGGTGAAACTCCGGCCGCCGAGGGTGAAACTCCGGCCGAGGGCGAGCCGCCCGCCGAGGGCGAAGTCATGCCCGAGCCCCCGCCTGAGCCTGAGCCTGAGCCCGAGCCCGAGCCCGAGCCCGAACCGGAGCCTGCCGCGGAGCCCGAGCCCGAGACGCCTCCCGAGCCCGAGTACGACCCCGAGTCGGAGAAGCCCGAGGAGCCCACGATCAACGGCAAGCCTCGAACCGGCAAAGGCATGATGATCGCCGGGGGTTCCGCCCTCGCTGTCGGCATCGGCTTGACGGTCGGCTTTGCCGCCATGACCCGCGGTTGCAGCCTCGACGGCCCGCTTCAGTGCAAGTACGAGACGCAGGACGAGTTCCTCATTCCGCTGGGCGGCGCGGTGATCCTCACCGGCACCATCCTGCTGGCTGTCGGCGTCGGCTACCACTTCAACTACAAGAAGTGGAAAGCCTGGACTCCCGGGGCCGACAAGAAGAAGCGTCGTCGCCGAGCCGCGATCCCCATGCCCACGCTCGTCAAGGGTGGCGGTGCGTTGGGCTGGTCCGGTCGCTTCTAGATCCGGCTCCCGCGATCAAGACAGCAGCTCCGGCTTCGGCCAGGGCTGCTGTTTTTGATTTCAGCGGCGGCGGTGCACGACGGCGTGCGCGATGTCGGCGAGCAGCTCGAGGTCTTCGAGACGGGCTCGGTGAACCTGCGTGCTCAGCTTGGCACGGGCGACGCCCTCTGCCGTGGTTTGGCTGACCTCATGGGCCTCGGGGAGCATTGCGCCGACCGAGATGCCCATCCCGTCTGCGATCCGCAACAGCGTGCGGAGCCCCGGGCTGCTGTAGTGGCCGTTCTCGAGTCGCGACACCATGTCGGTCGCGATACCTGCCGATCGGGCGAGGGCGTTCTGGGTGAGCCCTCGTTCTTCTCGGAGTGAGCGAACGCGCTGGCCGAGCTCGAACATGTAGCTGCGTTCGTGGTGACGGCGGCTGAGTCCGTCATCATCGAGATCGTCCGGGGCCGCTTTCGGTTCGTCCGTCATCGCCGACGCGCAGCATGCCACGGGTCGGCGACCGCGATGCGCGTCATCGCGTCGCCTCCAGGTCGCGCAGCAGCGCGCGGGTTCGCTACCGCGGGGTCAGGACCGGCTCTCTGCCCTTTGGAACGACACCCCACCGACCAAAGCGATCGCAGGACAGGTCGAACAGCAGCCCGTGGTTGACGACGCTCAAGGCCTGCCGGCCTAAGAACGCGTTCATTGGAATGGCGTCGGGGAGCGCAGGCTGCTCCATCTCCGCGAACCGGAATGAGCGCCACCCAGCGCGAGCGCACACGCCGTCGGAAAGGCCGCAGGTCGTCAGATCCTCGAGGATCGTGGAGGAGACCGGAACGCCCGCGGTTCCGGGTCGCCCAACGGCCTCGGGAAACCCGTCATCGGGGAGGCCGTTGCCAACCGCGAGGTCAAGCTCTCCGTTCGGCCTCCAGATCGCGAGCGCCTCCCAAGAACAATCCCCCTCGAGGTCGCCGTTGATGGGGTACCCGTACGCCCAGACGTATCGGCAGACGGTCGAGTTTCCGATCTCGAGAGCGTCGCCGAGGTTGATGTACTCGGTGGACAGGGTGATCGCGCCGTCCCCGTTGCTGGTGCACTCGTCGGTTTCGCAACCGGTCGCGCGCGAGCCCACCAACGCGGATCCCTCCGCATGAATCGACATACAGTCTGCGTCAATGGTCACCGGCCGGGGGTTGCCGCGGCCAGTTGCGGCGCATTGCGGCGGTGAGGGGGAGACGAGGATGTCGAATTGGTCGGCGTCGCAGAGATAGCGGACCGGTGGTGGTGGATCGGTGGGGCCGGAATCGGTGTCGGGCGTGGCGGATGAGGTGGACCCCGACCCGGTCCCTGACGTCAGGCTCCCCGTGCCATCGCCCGCGGTTGTCTCGACGACCCCGGTTGGCAGCGCGCCGGTGGTGGCGCCACCCGTGCCCTCCGCTTCGTCCGTTCCGTCGCCAAAGCCAGGGTTCAGCCGGGTGCACCCCATGACACCGAGCGACAATCCAACCACAACCACCCAACGCATCCATCCAGCATGCCGCACGACTCCTCGGCACGCCCGGAACGCGGCCGAGAAAGGGTCCAACGGGGGGTGTGGCCGCGCGGCTCAGAGGCCGAATTCGAGCTGCTTCGCTTCGAGTACATGCACGCGGTCGCGGAGCCGCGCGGCTTCTTCGTACCTCAGCTCTTTGGCCAGGGTTTGCATCTCGCCGCGGAGTTCCGCGATCCGGCCCTTCAGCTCGGCGGGAAGCAGATCGCTGTCTCGGAGTTCGCCCACCCCAATCGGCATGGCGTCTGCCTCCTTCTTACTGCCGCGACCTTTCCCGCGACCCTTGGCCATCGGGACCGCGTTCTCACTCTTGTCGTTCGAGACCTTCGAGATCGACCGTCTGACCGAAGTTGGCGTGATCCCGTGCTCCGTGTTGTAGGCCTGTTGCACCGCGCGTCGCTCTTCGGTGACGTCGAGAGTCTCCTGCATGCTCGCGGTGATCCGGTCGGCATACATGATGACTCGGCCCTCCGAGTTACGGGCTGCACGACCCGAGGTCTGAATCAGGCTTCGGGCCGAGCGTAGAAAGCCTTCCTTGTCGGCATCGAGGATCGCAACCAGGCTGACCTCGGGAATGTCGAGGCCTTCACGAAGCAGGTTGATCCCCACGAGCACGTCGTAGTCCCCCTGACGGAGACCACGGATCAGCTCGATGCGCTCGAGCGTGTCGATGTCGGAGTGGAGGTACCGAACACGAATGCCGAGGTCGGCGTAGTACTCGGTCAGGTCCTCGGACATGCGCTTGGTCAGCGTTGTCACGAGCACACGCTCATCCTTGTCGATCCGTAGCTTGATCTCGTCCAGGAGATCGTCGATCTGGCCCTGAATCGGACGCACTTCGATCGGTGGGTCGAGCAGACCCGTCGGTCGAATGACCTGCTCGATCACCGCGCCGCCGGTCTTCTCGAGCTCGTAGTTCCCGGGCGTCGCGCTCATGAACACGGCCTGCCCGATGCGCTCTTCCCACTCCTCGAACTTGAGCGGTCGGTTGTCCATCGCACTGGGAAGTCGGAACCCGTGGCTGACCAGGTTCTCTTTTCGGCTCCGGTCTCCTCGGTACATCGCGGAAACCTGCGAGATCGTTTGGTGCGACTCGTCCACGACCATGAGGAAGTCGTCCGGGAAGTAGTCGATGAGGGTCGGCGGCGCCTGTCCTGGGTCGCGTCCGGTGAGGTGGCGGGAGTAGTTCTCGATGCCTGCGCATCGCCCCATCTCCTGCATCATCTCGATGTCGAACATCGTCCGCTGCTCCAGCCGTTGCGCCTCGAGAAGCTTTTGTTCTTTGCGCAGCTGAGTGAGGTGCAGCTGAAGCTCGTCTTGAATGCCCGTGATTGCCCGACGCAGCCGAGCTCCCGGCGTCACGTAGTGGCTGGCAGGAAACAGCGTCAATTGCAAGAGCGTCTGCTTGGCCTGGCCTCGCAGCGGATCGATCTCGCGAATCGCCTCGATCTCGTCGCCGAAGAACTCGATACGGATGGCCGTGTCGTCTTCGTAGGCTGGGAAGACCTCGACCACATCGCCGCGCACGCGAAACGTGCCTCGGTGAAAGTCGATGTCGTTGCGCTCGTACTGCATCTGGACGAGCCGGCGCAGAAGCTGGTCGCGATCGAGCTCATCGCCGACGTTCAGCTGCGCAACCATGCCCAGGTATGCCTCGGACGCGCCGATGCCATAGATGCACGACACACTTGCGACGATCAGCACGTCGCGCCGGCTGAGCAACGAGTACGTCGCCGCGTGGCGCATGCGGTCGATCTGCTCGTTGATCGTCGAGTCCTTCTCGATGTACGTGTCCGTACTCGCGACGTAGGCCTCGGGTTGGTAGTAGTCGTAGTAGCTGACGAAGTACTCGACCGCGTTGTTGGGGAACAACGTGCAGAACTCCGAGTACAGCTGCGCCGCCAGCGTCTTGTTGTGCGCGAGAACCAGGGTCGGTCGTTGCACCCGTTGGACGACGTTGGCGATCGAGAACGTCTTGCCGCTCCCCGTGATCCCCAGCAGCTGCTGATACGCCTCGCCCGCCTCGAGCCCCTTGACCAAGGCTTCGATGGCCTCGGGTTGCCCCCCGGCTGGTTCGAACTCCGAGACCAGCTCGAAGGGGCGCGCGATCGGCTCAGGAAGCTGGACCAGGTTCGCATCCCAATCCTCAGCGTTCGGATCGGCTGAGGCGGGCGCGGCGAGGCGTTCGCGGACGGGCATGGCGGCCGGAGTCTACGACGCGCAGACCCGCACTGCTCGTACGCTCCCCCTCGGGGCGAGCCGGTCGCCGCTCAGCCTGGCGGTCCTTCGGGGTCGAAGGTTCCCATCGGTTTTGGTGAGAGCTCGCCATCTGGTCCGGAGGGGGCGGGATCCGGGGAGAGGCCATTGTCCGGCCCACTTGGGCATCGGGCGAACGCACAGTTGGGACCGGTGCGTCCTACGCTGCTTCCGTCTGCACAGATTCGGGCTTCTTCCGTACAGGCACGATGTTCGCCGGGTGTTGCAGGTGGGGGCGTTTTGCAGGCAGCGGCGAACGTGACCAGCCCAAACAGAGCGAGAGCGCGGGGTTCCATCTCTTCTAAAGCTGGGCTCGTTACAACGGGCCCACCTGGCAGATCCTGCGCCCCCCGGGTAGGCATCGCTGTTTGTCTTCTTCCTAGCGCGCGCACGCCTGCTGCAATTGCTCGCCAGCCGGGTCTCTCACCGCGGGCGAAGCGCGATCGGGAGCTAAAGCGAATCCGAAAACCGCCGATGCACCCGGTCCGCGATCAGCGACAGACGATCGTCGGTCCATCCTCCGCGCGAAAGTACGCGCCGCTCTGATCCTTCATTCAGTATAGAACGCCGTTCCGCGGCCTTTTTTGGCCGGTACGCGGCGTAGCCGCTGTTGCCGACCCAGCATCGATCGCGACGACCGGCGGCACCCAAGCCCGTTGCCGGAAAAAAACTCCGAAGCGGCGCGACTCGCGAGATCTCTAGCCCCCTGTAATCGCTGCACTTCTCGAGCATGTCAGCCGCCGCGGATCGCGGCCTGAAAAATACTTTCACTTTGGTGTTGACCCGTCGGGCCGTCTTGAGTAAACACCCGACTCCCAACGGCGACACACCGCAGGGGCCGACAAGGCCCACACCGAAAAGCTCTCGAGCGAAGCGGTGAGTGAGTCGCCCGGAGGACGCCCCCTGAAAACTGGATAGGAGAAGAAGGACGAATCGTCTGACGACGTGACTCTCGAGTCAATCGTCAGAAGCGTACGGGACTGGATGTTGGCAACAGCATTCACCCGTTGGCAGACCGGAACCGAGAGGGGAAGGCTGTCACCAAAGAGAAGAATCGAGCAAGCTGTCTGTCCGAGAGGGCAGGCGAACTCGAGCACAGTTCAAACTGGAGAGTTTGATCCTGGCTCAGAGCGAACGTTTGCGGCGGG